>Ga0214545_1012015_pt1 | contig 11579 bp, 6 predicted proteins | sample CNSS4metaG_FD_160064 | JGI IMG/M metagenome (GOLD analysis project Ga0214545, IMG submission 160064) | Root nodule microbial communities from cowpea collected in UCLA plant growth center, Los Angeles, California, USA - CNSS4 | ecosystem: Host-associated > Plants > Roots > Nodule | place: USA... | reverse complement strand
TGCATAAAGAATGCAACACGTATCACAGAAAACGAGTGAATGCAACACGTATCAAAAATTGAAAACTAATTGCATGCTGATATTCATTGCATGATTTACGTTACAAAATTCACCAATCACACAGTATACATTCACTCACATTAAAAATTCACCAATAACACAATATACACACCAACATACAAAATTCAAGTATGAAACGGAATACCTATTCCGTTTCACAAACATATGAAACGGATCAAAAACCCGTTTGACATAAAGGAAAGGCAACTTGGTGAAACGGGTTACAAATTCCGTTTCACGTCTTTAAGACACAGATTATGTAATCCGTTTGGAAAAACAAAATTTTGGTTTCTATTTGATGTTCAAGTGTTTGGTCTGTCGGACAAAACATCCATGCAAATAAGGAGCGGGAATTTGAACGAAATAAGTGATTCAATTCTATTTTTCTAAGACGAGGACACCACGTACATGCATGCCACCAATCTTATTCACGAGTTCTCTTCTTTGCACAGAACTGGAAATGGAATCAAGAAGAAAGAAATGGGGTGTGGGTGTAATTTTTAACAGAATATTATGCAAGGTTTATTTACCACTAACATTTAAAAGTAAGATTTAAAAATAATGGTGTGATCGTGTTACTTTTTTATGAATGGGTGTAAGCAAAAAAAATCATAATTTATGGGAAACGGCATACACTTTCCGTTTCATAAAATATTGTGAAACAGATTCCTTATCAACTCTCATTTATCATCTAACAAACGTACAGCAAAAACAAATGTATTCTTAAATTAGGTGACTTACAGCATCCCCACAACCACCTACGAACATGAGTAATGAACATATATATATATATATATATATATATATATATATATATATATATATATATATATATATATATATATATACATATGTAATTCTATAATGGATGTGAAAATCATAATTTGTGGGAAACGGAATACAGAAGCCGTTTCAAAACGCTGTGAAACGGATTCTGTAATCCGTTTCATAAAAAAATTTGCAATTTTTTTTATGAAACGGATTACAGAATCCGTTTCATAACGTTTTGAAACGGCTTCTGTATTCCGCTTCCAAAAATTTGCAAATTTGTTAATGAAACGGAATACAGAATCCGTTTCAAAATGTTATGAAACGGATTCTGTATTCCGTTTCATAAAAAAATTTGCAAATTTTTTTATGAAACGGATTACAGAAACCGTTTCATTTTGAAACGGATTCTGTGTTCCGTTTCCCATACATTTTGACTTTTATAGTAAAACAACTTTTGTATTGCATTTGGTAAAAGTTTGAAACGCAGAGAATCCGTTCAAACAAATTACGTTTAAAAAGAACTTAAGGTGGTATGAAGGCTAACCTGGATCGACGGAAGTACAACTTGGAGAGGAGATACTCACAACCACCTTCCTTCAAAGAACCAACCTTCAATCACAATAATGCATACTTAAGACACTGACAGGATAAACAAAACAGGATTCCTTAAAAAAAAAATGAAAGTCATACAAACCAAAAGAGGGACCACCACAGAGAGAATGAACGAATGAAGGACAGCTCTCAGGACCACGAACCAAATGAAACTGAGCAAAAATTTTAATGAAAGCAGACACTGGATGGAGAAGAAACGGGAGTACAAGAATACTAATACTAAAGTTTTGGGGGTGCAGGGACGTTGACGCAGTAAATGAAATTTACTGCGTCCCTACCCACTTTCACCCATTCTCACGGTATATTAAATAAGGGCATAAACGTCAATTTTGGGGGTACAGGAGAATTCTTGGAGGTGCAGGGAGAAGGCGCCATGTTTCTTTTGTGTGACCACGATCATCGTAATCTGAAAATCCCAAGGCATGAGTAGAAGTTGAAGCAGAGAAGTTGAGATAGGAAAAAAATCGTTCCCTCCAATCTTGTAAACCGTTTTTATTTTTAATTTTTAGTTTTTGAATTTTATTAATTTAGAAAAAATGAAAAATACTTAATCATTTTTTTTTAATTTTTGAATTTCAAAACACTTAATCCTTAGTCTACAGAGCTCTTAAAAACATAATTTAAAGAAACATTTATTAATCCATACTATATGATTTTTTTAAGACAATTTATTTTTATTCTTTTTTATTTAACACTTATATTTTTGGTTATTTTGGAAATGATTGTACATTCACCCGAACGAAGTTGGGTGTTGATACATTTTATGAATAAGTTTTATATATTATGATTAGTACAACCATTATTATAACAATATTCTATTCTATAATGTTTTTTTAGTTATTAATAAGATTTTAAATATTTTCAAATAATAAAAATTAAAAAATTAAATGAAACTATATATAACTTGACAATCAAATTAATTAAACATTCAAACTATTCAAATATTATTGAGCAACATTCTAGCATTTAAAAATATTAAATTGTGAACATATATAGTAGGAGTAGTAAATAATTATTAAAACATTTTTTAAAAAACAAATTAAAAAAAATTGTAAAAACAAATGTTGGTGGGTTAAGTGGGCCAACCCACCTTTAACCCGGCTCGAACCCGTTTAACCCGTGGGTTAAGTGAGCCGGGTTAAGTTCAACTCACTTTTGAAAGAATTAAATTTTTCTCAACCCAACCCGACTCGAACCCGTGGTGAGCCGAGTTGGCTCACAGGTTGAAACCCATTTTGACATTTCTATATACATCCCTTTGTTTTTTTATGAATAAGTTTTATATATTATGATTAGCACAACCATTATTATAATAATATTTTATTTTATAATATTTTCTTAATTATCAATAAGATTACAAATACTTTCAAGTAATAAAAATTAAAAAAATTAAATGAAATGATACATGTAAGGCCCACTTATTTTTTTTATTCTACCCTAATTCTAGAGGGGCTGCCCCAAATCAGTTGGGCGTAGGACTGGCCCATAAGGAGCAAATACCCTAAACTAGCTAACACTCTCAATTTTGCCTCTTTACAGAAACGCAGCCACCTTGTTCTCTCCCTCTCAATCCCTCCAATGGTACTCTGCTAGGGTTTTGAGACCCATTCGATTCCAAGTGAGTTTAGCTCATTCTCCCATCCACGTAAATTATTCTAAACTTGTTTTTGGCCATTCTTTTGGCATCCATTGTGCTTGTGGGATTCTTCATTTTAGCACTTACTTTGTGTTCCAAATTTTAGTTGTTTTTTTTTCTCATTGTAATTGTGGCCTACTTAGGTGTCTTGGGGAACCACAAGGTGTTCAATCCCATCTCCTAAGTAGAACCTTTCTCACCTATAGTGAAACATTTTTAGTGGTAAGAGTGATAAAAGTTCTAAATGCTTTCTCACCTTACCTTAGGCCGCATAGTTTAGATTCATGTTTTCACGTTGCATAGTGGCTTGATTTATGAGACCAAATTCTCTAAAATTTTGCCAATTAGGGGTCCGTTTTTAGTGTTAAATTTCTTTGAGTCTTGTTTGCTTGTTTTGTGCTTAGTGACTCAAGTGATTCTATTTACTTAGCACTTAGACAATTGTGTGATCTTTGAGTACTTTTGCAAGTGTAACCTTGGCAAGGATTAGCCTTGGTACTTAAGAAGTCTGTGAGACTCACCTCGCTTACCTGGAGGTACACTTGTGCTAGTCCTCTTCTTTCACCCTTTTATCCAAGTGCATAAGTTCATTTAATCACTATGAGTACATATTCTACATATAGTCATAGGTTGCATAAGCATGGTAGTGATGAGTTGCATCATACATTTCATACTGACATTCCATTCTTTGGGGAGGATATAAATATCATTTAGAGATTGGATGTGGGATACAGAGAAATTGGTGCAACCATTGTTTAGTAAATATAGTCAATTTGACATTCTTAGGCATTTACTTCTAGGTTTATTGGACGTGCATCCGAGTGGTGGCAAGAGAGGCAGTATAGAGTGAAAAAGGGGAGAAAATCATGCATTAACATATTTTCTGAATTAAAAGCATGCATGTGGAAACATTTCATTCCCCCTTCATTTAGGATCACTAAAGAGCAACAGTCTAGGATAGAAGACTTCATTGACATAGGTGATGCATTTATCCAAAATCTTGCTAAGTTTTCTAGACTCAAAAAAGATTTTAAGAAAAATTTGGATTTGCTCTTGAGTGAACAAAGAGAAAGAGAAAAACAAAAGAGAGCACGAGAGAAGCTTGAAAGGTTTCGCGAGTTTGATATGCAAAGAGAAAAAGAAGAGCTTGATAAGCTTCGTGCTAAAAGAGAACAAGAGGAAAAAGAAAGAAAAGAGTATGAGGATAAAGCGAGAGTAAGACAAGAGGAAGAATTAAAAAGAAAAGAGGAAGAGTTAAAAAGAAAAGAGGATGATATTAAGAGGAAAGAAGCAAAGGAACTATTGTCTAGGGCAGTAATGATACAACATCCTTGCATAAACCTCAAGATCAAGATTCCAAAGGGAGTGATTCCATCTTTACACTCTACCTTATCTTCCATTAATTCTTTTGTCTTGGTTCTTTCCAAATTTGTTTTTCCACCTTCATTCATTATTTCAAACTCCTCAAAGGATTTTTCAAAACCAAACTTTGACTTAGAGTTACCTTTTAGGTTTCAATTAAGTCAAAGTGAAAATCACAATTTTTGTGAAATGGGCCGACTCTCACATTTTTTCAAACTTAGTTCCCGTGGTGATGGTCCATTCAAAATAATCAAAAAGATCAATGATAATGCTTATTAAGTAGATCGTCTTGCTGAATATAGTGTGCATCCAACTTTTAACATTACTAACTTAATTCCTTTTACAGGTACTATGGATGATGAGGATGACCACTAAGATTTGAGGGCAAATCCTCTTCAAAGGGGAGGGGATGATGTGACCCCACAAAGCCCAATTGCACCTTCAAGCCCAAGCCCAAGCCCATTAAAAGGCCCAATAACAAGAAGTGTGATTAAGAAGATTCAAATAGGCCTCCCAATAGATGGACAAAAATCTAATGGGCTTGTCATATTATTTTCATGGGCCAAAGAAATCAACAAGACTTGAAGAAGTGCATCAAAGCCTAGTAGACTAGATTTTAAATTGGGCCAATATTTGGGCTTTGCTTTCAATAATGGTGTAAGACATAAAAATAGGTGTTACATGTACAAATGCGCTCGGCCCACTAAGAGTCTCCCTTAGGCCGTGACTTCCTCATGGATCATGCATCCCATGGAGCCAAGTCCACACTTCACCCATGTGCCTCCTTCATCCAAGGGCTAAGAGAGTGTCTTCTTTTCCAAGTCTTCATCCAAAGGCTAGGAAGATGTCTCCTTCTCCAGGCCACCATCCAAGGGTGATGATTAAAGCTTCTCCTCCAAGCTTGATCTAAAGGCCAAGAATTAGCCTAGCTTTTAGGCTCACATATAAAAGCCAAAAGTAGACATTTGTACATTTTACTCTTGAAATTTCTAATAGAATGTTTGTGTTGAGATCACTCTACTCTTCTATTATTTTGAGAGCACCTAAGCTAGAGGTTTAAAACATTTCCTCTAGCCACCTTCCACTAGTCTAGTTTCTAGTCTAGTTTTCCTTTCACCACTCCGAATTCCATTGCTACAAGAGCCTTAAACACTTGTCTCCATGCCATTTCCCGCTGCCTATGGAGTTCCTACCAGCCACTACACATTGGAGCTCCATCAGGTTCACCATGGTAATCTATTTGGAATCTGTTTCCATCATTCTTTTCAGCTCCTCAGATTTGTTCTCGAAACTGTGGTGCACGTAGCTTAAGTGTCGAGGTTTTCCGCTAACTCTTTCCAGGTAAGGGAAGTTAGGGTTCTTGCGTTTTTGTAACATGTTGATGTTTGGCTGCTGTTCTTGATATAAAATGTCATATTTATGTTTATACTTGTATGAGATTGAACTGGTGTTGGCATTGTATTGTTTCCATGGTGTTTTCCTGTCTTGTCCGTGCAAACAGTGGAGGAACCCGACATTCTCGCCCAAGCGGATGTGCCTCGCCTAGGCGAGATTGATAGCAACTCGCTCAGGGTTTCTGCTCGAGCTCTCGCTCAAGCGGAGAGCTTTCATTTTGAGTGAGTAGTCATCTCGCTTAGGCGAGAACAGCTCGCATAAGCGAGAATACCAGAGAGCCCGAGGTGTTTTGCTGCAGTTGTAGCTGAGGCGAGGGGTGGTCTCGCTCAGGCGAGGAGGCCTCGCCCAAGCGAGAACTTGCGAACCCTACTGTGTCTTCTGTTGGTAGTCTCGCCTAAGCGAGGACCTGCAGCTTAAGCGAAAGACCCCTTTCGCCTGAGCGAGGGTCCCTAGCTTGAGCAAGACTAGTGCGGGAATTTGTGTACCTCTTTCATGTTCTCTTTGGTGTTAGTTGTATGATTGGTTAGAGTACTTCATTTAATGTATGAAGTATGCGGATATGCATGAAATAGTTGATTTGTATGATTGGAAATTAATGTATTTGGCATGAGGTTGGTATGACATATGCTTGGATAGTTGGTTTTATATATATATTGGCACGAGATTGATATGCATGGGAACCCTATGATTGGTTGGTGAAACACAAACAAGGTATGGGTAGGACGTAATCCTATGACTCTCACAGTGGGAGCTCATGGTGGTGCATCGTCTAATGGACGTAATTCCATGGACCCTCCTAGTAAGAGTTCGCGGTGGTGCCTCAATGTAAGGACGTAATTCCACAAAGGCCACATGGTAGTGCCTCAAGGCCAGGATGTAATTCCATGAAGGCCTCATGGTGGTGCCTCATGTAAGGATGTAATTCCACGAAGGCCTCGTGGTGATGCCTCATTGCTAAGACATAATTCCACGGTCTTGTGGTGGTGCCTCAGTTTACGCATCCGGATAGTCGAGTCTTGGGGTCTTAAATGGTTTGGTATTCCATGTGTGGACGTCTATTATTTATGCCTGACTTTGAAATTGCATGTTGACTGTTATGATATAAGATATTCTTTCACTAGCTTACCCTTTTGCTTGTTTGTTTGTTTGTGTGTAGTCTTTCTCCTTAGTGATGATCATCAACTTTATTGATGTGAGCAGATGTAAGAACCCCTGGCAGTGGTAATGATAACGGAAGTGTCACAACTTGATGGTTATGGACGAATATCGGGCTCATTGTGGAGCCCACGACAGATGGAGTTTGATTAGATTAAAATCCTCTTATTTTGGACAAGACTTTATGCTTCTTTTAAACTAGCGTATTTCGTTTAGGCCGTGTGTGGCCTCTTTCCTTTTGGCATGGATATGCATGGTGTGCAATATACCTCCATAGCCAAAACTCTGTACTCTCTGAATACTTTATATATGCGACATTTTATTTAATGGGATTTACCTATTTAATTGGGACGTTACAATACATCCACTTTGTTTTTTTTAACAATGGAAATAGATGTGTTATAATCTAATTTAAAATAATTGAAGTACAATTAGGTTAAAAAATTATTGACTAGCCTAACAATGAACAAATTAAATATAATATTTTTAAAACTAATTTGTACGCTTAACCAGCTCTATAGTAATTTTTTTTAAATAATTAATCAGTCATAAGTAATTGAATCATTCTACATTAAAATATTTAAAATTAATTCTCTATTATATAATATATCAAAGTATATGTTTTGGAATAATAATATTTTACTACACATTTTTAAACAATATTCCAATTGAAATATTGATGCCCTTTAAGACGATCTTGGTATCTATCTATCCACTCTTTGACTATGCAGGATGATGTATAGCCTTATCAAACTTCAAACTTTACTACAATAACTAACAAAAGACAATAACAAACCTGGAAAAAATCTCTCTTTGAATATTATTATGAAATGTTCTATTTTATTAGTTTTATACTACTAAAATAAGATGTTATACCTATAATATTTTTATGTACAAAAATTATATTTAAAATAAAACATTCAACAAATAGTTTTTAATTTTTAATGTTTTACTGCAAATTGTTATTCAGAATAAAAATTTATATAATTAACCTATACATAAATAAATTCGCAGGTAATTATAATATTTCTTACAAATAAATTTACATAAGAAAGTTTACATGTATTTTCTGCAGAAAAGTTTTCAATGTAAAATCTCTAAATATTTTATGCTAAATAAAATCTCTAAATATTTTATGTTGAATAAAATCTTTAAATATTTTATGCTAAATACCTTTCATATGAAAAATCAAATGACTTTTATGTAAAAAAGTATTTTTGATAAAAGAATATGTTAATAATTAGGAATTTTGCCATTGTTGTCATGTTAACATATTCCACCACACGAAGTTTTCCTTTTTTTTTTCAATCTCCTCTAGTGTTAGTTTCGCAATGTCGAAGTTGATGTGAGGAATCTTCTCTTTTCTTCTCAGACCTCTTGATTATTACATTTTCTACTTTTTTTTTATATTTTCAATAAAATTATATAGTAAGATTTTGATTTTGATTTTATTTTTATATTTTTATTATTTAGGAAACTTTTTTTTTTCTATGACACAAGATTTCAAGTAGAAAAATTTAAAATTTTATTAATTTAATTAAAAAAAATTATTTCATAGTTAGTATTTTTTTCTTTTTTTTTATATTTTTTTCATATAATTCTATCACAACATTTTTATTTAACTCTATTACTTTTATTTTTTTAAAAATCGTTATATTTTCCTGTAGCATAATACTTCAAAAGCTTTAAAATTTTACTAAATTAAATTAATAAGATATTTTTTTCATTTCCTAATTCAAAATATTTCTCTATTTTTTAATTTTCTCCTTTTTTTCAACATAATTATGTTGTTATAATATTTATTTTATGTAATTCTATTTTTTTTAATGTTTTAGAAGACGCTATTTCACTCCAACACAAAATTTGAATTAAAAAATTTAAATATTATCAAATTAAATAAATAAGATAACATTTCCATTAGATTTTTATTTAATACTATTATTTTATCTTTTAAAACAATAATTTACTAATATTTTATTTATTTAATTAAACAAGTTTTGAATTTTATCAAACTAAATATAAAAATATATTTTTCTTCATTTTTCAATTTAAAATATTCAGAAAAATATTTTGGTATTTTTAATTTTTTTATCATTTTTTCAATGTAATTCAATTATTATATATTTTAATGTATTTTTTTAGGAAACTTTATTTCATTAATTTTTTCTTATCTTGTTTTTATAGCACAAGGTTTCAAAGGATCGATCGATCACCACTAGACCAAAAGCTATAGTCTTTAGTTAGGGCGCAACTCTTTATACTTAAGAGTGTAACAATCTATGTGTCACGATTTAAGTATGACCCGGCCAACTTAGCCTCTTCTACTTTAGCCAATAATTGGTGTTGTATCTTTCCAGTGAACCTCCTTCTTTTAAGATCCTAACAAGTGGTATCAGAGGCAGCTTATGGTGACCAATTGATGGAGCTCCAACGTGTGGTGGAAGGTAGAAACTCCATAGGCAGCAGAAATGGAATGGAGACAAGTGTTTAAGGCTCTTGTAGCAATAAAGGAGAACTAGACTAAAAGCTAGGCTAGTGCAAGGTGGTTAGAAGAAATATTGTAAACCTCTAGCTTAGGTGCTCTCAAAATAATAGAAGAGTGAACATAAGCATTCTATTAGAAATTTCAAGAGTAAACTCTACAAAATGCAATAGGACTCTCTTTTATAGAAGAGAAGGTCACTAATGCACATGCACATGAAATGTGTTTTGAAATGAAATGCAAGTCTTGGAGAAGAAGTCTCTCTCGTGGCCCTTGGATGCACATGATGGCTTGGATGTGTGATAAGTGGCATGACACTCCTTTTCAAGCTAGAATCTGCACCTCCCTTGTGGTGAATGTAGTGTCTCGGCCAAGGCTCCTTATTAGGCTTGGATTAGCCCAATTTAAAATCCAATGACAAGTTTGTTTAGCATACTATTTATGAATGCAAGGCCTAAACAATGGACTCAATTTAAAAGGCTATTCTAATTCTCAATCATGCAATCTCTTCATATCTTCACATCTTCTTTGGCCCATGAAAAGTGTAATTGAAGTCCATGAAAAGTGTGGCCATTTTGAGAAAAGCCCATTTGGATCTTCTTTAAAATACTCCTTGTTATGGCCTCTTAGTGGACTTTGGGCTTAAGATGCATTTGACCATGAGAACTGGGCCTAGGCATTGGCCCAAGCTATAAGCCTTGGGGTTGATGCATCACCGACTCAAACGAAATAACGGTATGGAAAGGGGTACTCATGGTTGGGGATACTTCCGCTGGAGGGGAGTGAAGGGGAAATACAACACCAATGATACTTGAGTCCAACCACATAAGGAATTAACACTACCCTCAACCCAAAATCTTAAGGTAATGGGTTTATGGGTCTTCACCCTTATATAGTGCTCTACTATCTCATTTCTACCCAATGTGAGACTTACATGTTGGTTTATGAAAACATCAAAATAATAAATCCTCTATATAATTAAACAATTCTCAAACCCTCAAAAGCGTACCTTATTATTGGGAACTGTAGATGGAAAAGATGGTACCTGGTCTTCCAACTATAGAGCACTTGAAGGTTCCCTCTAGATTTTCTCTCCTAATAGGGAGGGAGAGAAATGAGCAAGAATAATACGTAATGTGCTCGTAGATGGGGACCATAACCATTTATGTAACTTCTGTTAGTTACTTACTTAATTTCAATATTCCTAATTTGGCCTCTCCATCAAATTAGAATATTGTTGGCATCTACACATTTAATATATCATGACATGTATATGCTCTTAGCCATAGATTTAATTAATTAGATCACTTAAAGTTTCGATCATAGACAAATTTTAATTTTATATCCAAATTTAAAGACTAAAAATATATTTAATCCAAAAATTATGACATTAATGCATTTTCTTATATATTTCTCATCCAAAGAGATATCATCGTGTTTCCAAGTAGAATCTACTTCAAATTGCGAATAATATTGATACCATGTAAAAATAAATTACTTAGGTGATATTTAGCATCGAGATTTCACTATAAAAAATCTTTTCCCACCAAATAAATAATTTATGGGGTTCATAACATTCTCTTGTTATGTTTAAGAACAGATAGTACATTACTGAAATCTTCTTAAAGTAGAAAAGGACTATCATCAACCGGTGTCAATAAAGAGAAGACGTTGTATACATAGGACGAGAACATCACAAATTCTAGAGATTTTGATAAGCTACTCCATATCATGGTTAGGATTTAATGTTCTCACATATAATAAAGCAGTCTTTTTTAGTTCTTTTTGTATTTAATTTCTAACAAATACTGATATCTGAAGCAATGAAGAAGAAAACCCTTTTATTTTGTATATTTAAAGTACGTGGAATTAACATGGGACTCAAGTTGCAGGTGAAATTCAATATATTCTTATGGAACAAAGAAATGATCGAACAAACACCATATCACCTGAAAATCACCACTTACAATTAAAGTATCCATATAGTGGAATATTTCGGTCACCACTTATTACACCACACACACACACACATATATATATATATATATATATATATATATATATATATATATATATATATATATATATATATATATATATAAATAT
>Ga0214545_1012014_pt1 | contig 11580 bp, 9 predicted proteins | sample CNSS4metaG_FD_160064 | JGI IMG/M metagenome (GOLD analysis project Ga0214545, IMG submission 160064) | Root nodule microbial communities from cowpea collected in UCLA plant growth center, Los Angeles, California, USA - CNSS4 | ecosystem: Host-associated > Plants > Roots > Nodule | place: USA... | reverse complement strand
TATTTTATTATCACTTCCCATAATAATAACCAATAAGTCTTTATATTTTTATTAAATCACAATTGGGCTCATCATAATATTTCAAATGAGTCACTAATAGAATTAATTCGTCAATTAATTCTAACATTGGAACCCTTAGGGGTGCCTAATTTCGTTTCCCTTCTCTCTCTTTTCTTCTCTCTATTCTTCTTTTGTATTCCATGGATTGCTAAACTTCTTGGGTTGATTCCATTGTAATTTCATTATGGATTTTGAGGTTAGAATGAATTAATTTCTTTGTTCTTTTTATTATTGTTGAGGTTTTAATTCATCTATGTCTTTTATCGTTGAATCTCGTAAAAAGTAATGATTTTAAATCTATATGCATGTTGATCATATGAGTTCAAGGGTTTTTAAATTTAATTGAGACTTTACTTTGATTTTATTTATAAACTTTCATGTGATTAAATGAGTTTTTACCAATAATTGAGACTTTACTTTGGTTAAAGGTATTTCATATTTATGTAAATAATTAAAATAAACAAACAACACTTAACTTAAATTAATCATTTAATTATTTCATCATATATCAAAATTAAATAAAATCCTTAATTTAAATAATTCCACAATCTCAAACAAACCATCAATTTTTATATGTGTTTCCCTTTATTCTATTTTTTTCACGGGTCTTACAGCAACGATGTCATTTGATAAAGTCATTTCGTCGCCTAAAAGACTCAGTCAAAACCAATTTCCCCTAAAAAATGCAGTATAGGTAGAACCTTGGGAATCAATCCATGGACATGGATAAAGTCAAATGAAATGCTCGTGCTTGAATTGTGGTGGGGAAACTTATTCAAAATCAACACTTAAAAACATAAAACTCAAAATCATCAAATGCAAGAAATGCTATGAACTATGCATGAATACATGACATGTAATGCACAAAATGGTAGGGAATGATGAATTAGCTAATCCTAAATGCTCAAAACATGTTTGATGATCAAAACTAAGATAATGCAATGGTTAAATTGGCCCAAATTCATCAAACTCGAAATCTGCCCAAAATCAAGAACATGTTCATGAGCAAAGTGCATTGTAACCTCGGGTTGGAATCTTTTGATTATGCAATTGAAAATATAATGATGAAAAATGATTATAATTGATCTCAATTGCATTTAGAAACTAGAATCACTCGATTTGGTGCACTACACACAAAGTTCCCAAATTCATGGACCCTAATTCCCAAATTTGAGCAGAAATGCAATTTCAATCGATTTGACCAACTCGTGCAATGAAAATTCAATTAAAAGTGTAGAAAGCTTCGTCATGATGCTATGATTGAAAACCCCAAACCAATTTGCACAAAAAATCATTGAAATCGCGCAATTATAAGATTATGCAAAAACACAAATGGTTGAGATGTAGAAATTTGAATTCGATGATTCATGGAAGGAAATGCGAAATTGATGATTCAAATAACTTGGGGAACATAAGGAAGTATGAACAAAGCTCAAGAACAAATCAAAAATCTCAAATCACGCAAAATCCGAATGGAACAGTGTATCTATGTTGAACGTGAACGAGAAAATGCAAAGAAACGTGAATTGGTGAAATGGTGATGGAATTGGGTGTGTAATGGTTCAAAATGCTTGGGAATCATCCCAGGAGTGTGCATGCATTTACTGAACTCAAAATGATTGAGAAATGAGAGAGAAATTTAATGGAATAGTAACTAAGGTGTGTGTGAACGTGAAAATGGTGTAGAATGGGGATTTTGGCGATTTGATGATGGGAACATAAAATTAAGCTTGTAAGCAAATAAATAAACTTAAAAGTGATGTGTATGAAGTGGTGGAATGAATAGAAACTCAAAATTGTAGCAAGAGTGCAATGAAGTGGAGAAATATGAGTGAAATGAGCTTGGCTACTACCATTGGTCTTGAATCCAACTCATTCATCTTGTTTACTTTGACACAATGATGTATATGTTAGGTTGTGATTAAAAATCTATTTTAGTTTGTTCGGTGTTGACTTGCATATAACCCCTTTCTTTGCATAAAGCCCTTTGCCACCAATCTTGCTTTGTACTTTGCAACTAATCCATCTGGCTTGAGTTTAGTCTTGAACACCCACTTTACCTCAATGGGTACCTTGTCTCTTGGCAGATTTACCATCTCATAGGTCTGATTTTTTTCAATGCTCTTTATTTCATCCTCCATGGTAATTCTCCACACTGCACTTAAAATAGCTTCATCAAGACTTATTGGTTCATAATTGACCATCAATGCCAGATGTTGGACCAGATTGCCATCGTCAGTTATGGAATTATCAGGATACACCTGATAATCTTGAAGGCTTGTGGGAAACCTTCTTTCTCTTCTTGGTCTGCCATTTGATTTTCCTTCTATGCATTGAGTGTTGGTCTTGGTATGACTGTCTTCTTCCCAATTAAATTCCACTTCTGCAGATGTCGTGGAAACCACTTCATACTAAGATCTGGACTCCTCAAAATGAACATCTCGGCTAAAGCATACTTTTCTTTCTTTGGGATTGTACATTTTATAGTAACCAATAGAATTATACCCTACAAATATCATTGGTTCTTCTTTATCATCTAGTTTTCTCCTCCTCTAATCTTGTATGTGTTTGTAACACGGTGAGCCAAAGATCTTCAGATTTTTGACAAATGGTTTGACACCAGTCCAAGCCTCTTCCGAAACCATTGAATTAAGCCTTATGGTGGGGCAGTGGTTCAAAATGTACACTACAATCATGGCAACCTCTCCTCAGAAATTGTGTGGTAAATTCTTTTGCTTAATCATGCTTCTTACCATGTTTAGAATATTGTGGTTCCTTCTTTTTGTCACTATGTTATGTTGTGGGGTGTATGGGGCTACTACTTCATGTACAATTCCTTGTTCTTTATAGAAGCTTTCCATTTCACCTGAAATAAACTCCCCACCACCATCAGTTTGTAACGCCTTCACAATTTTACCAGACTACTTCTCAACTAACGCTTTAAATTCTTTGAAGATTTTATACACCTTACTCTTAGCTCTCAAGAAGTATATCCACATTTTTCTGCTAAAGTCATCAATCAATACTTATTTCCTCCCAATGAGGGGACTTCAAATGGTCCACATAAATCACTATACACAACCTGTAGTATTTCACTACTTCTTAATGTAGTCAAATTACTAAATAAGGTTCTGGACTGCTTACTAATCCAACAATTTTCACAAACCTTTAAAGGATTGATCAATGGAAGACCACTCACCAATTTTTCAAAACTCATTCGACTCAAGTCTTTGAAATTTAAGTGCCCCACTCCTAGTTGTAGTATATGCCACAGCGGAAAAGAATTGAGTAACAAGGTTGTTTAGGCTAACCTTAACCAGGATTCATCAATATATACCGCAGCGGAAAAGCAATGAGTATCAAGGTTGTTCAGGCTAACCTTAAATGTTTTGTTCTTGGCTAATGGCACTCTAATCACAATCTTATTTGCTGCGCCACAGACCTCAAGAAGGTTGTCAATTGTTCTCACTGAATATCCTTTCTCTAACAATGGGCCCATGCTGATCAAATTGCTTTTTATCCCAAGCACGTATAAGACATAAGAAATGATATCTTGTTTACCATCTTGCTTCGTCACAACTACATATCTTGCACCTTCGGCTTGTGTGACCATGTTATCTGCAAACCTCACAGTACTTTTCTTCCTTTCATCAAGATTGACTAGCCACTCACGATAGTCAGTCATGTGATTCGAACAGTCTGAATCAATATACCAGATTTCATCACTCAGTCTCTCTGGTTGGGTGACCATCATCAAGATCACATGTTCCTCTAACGCCTCACTACTCTCCTCATTCGCCATATACGCTTGATAGTGTGTCTTTGACTGATTATCCCCATAATCAGAATTGTTTGGTGCTGCTTTAAGTTCTGTTGAGAAGTGACTAATTTGATTACAATTCAAAAACTTTATTCTCTTCCTATTAGTCTTTCTCTTTCCTCCTCGCCAACCATAGGAATTTCGCTGCTTGTTATCAGAATGATCCTCACTACCTTTTTCTTGATCTTGATTCTGACCACCTCTTCCATATCCACCTCAGGAGTTTCTCCCACAACCTTGACCTTGGAAACCACCTATGGAATTGTTTTCGCTTTTCTTTGATGTTTGAGCCAGCAAAGCCTGATTGTCATTGGGCTTCTCTGACTCTCTCTCCAATAATCTTTGGTCATGCGCCTCCAAGCAGTCTTTAAGTTCTTAGACTTTCATCTCTTCAATTTTCTTTGTCTCTTCAATTGCGACCATAATATGGTCGAATCTTGGATTGAGAGTCCTCAAGATTTTCTCAACAATAGGCTTATCTTTCATTTTTTAACCCTTCATTACATTGGTATGAGTGATAACCCGATTGAAGAACTCTGCTATTTTCTTGTTGCTCTCCATTTGCATCAATTCGTATTGACGATGCAAAGTTTGTAACCTAACCTTCTTCAATTTCTCAACCCCTTCACTACATTGCTCCAAAATCTTCCAAGCTTCTCTTGAAGTTGCAGCCCCTGCAATCTTCTAGAAGTGTGATTCGTCAACACACTGATGAATCAGTTTAAAGATCTGAAAAAAGAATTTGAAATGACTAATTTGGGTGCCCTATCATATTTTCTAGGATTGGAGTTTGCTTATGATAGGAGAGGAATTATCATGCATCAGATAAAGTATATCCTGGAAGTGTTAAAGAAGTTCAACATGTTGGATTGTAATCCAGCAGCAACACCTGTAGAGCTTAGCTTGAAACTCGTACAAGATGAAACTGAAGCCTCGGTGGATGAAACTCTATATAGGCAAATGATTGGAAGCCTACTATACATATGTCATAGCAAACCCGAGATTACCTACAATGTTGGAATTCTAAGTAGATTTCTAAGTGACCCTAAATAATCATGTCTGGTTGCAGATAATACTAAGATAACTTAAAGGAACCCTGGTATATGGTCTTATTTTTCGTCATCAAAGCAAAGAATGTGATCACCTACAACTGTTAGCTTATCCAGACTTTGACTGGAGTGGTGACACAACTGACAAAAAAACACTGCTTGTTCTGCAGCTTGCCAGGCACTATGGCTCATGGCTTTACTCAAAGAATTAAAGATGTTTAATGATGACAATGTAGAATTACTAGTGGATAGCAAATCAGTTATTGATCTAGCCAAAAACCTAATGTCTCATGAAAGAAGCAAGCATATTGTCACTAAATACCATTTTTTTCAAGATCAAGTCAGCAAGGGAAGCATCAAATTGAAGCATTGCAGGATTGAACTTCAATTAGCTGATGTAATGACTCAAGCTTTGAAGACGAGAGGTTCAATGAGATGAAAACATCCCTAAATGTTCTTGATTTTCATTTGTAGAAGTTTTTTAATCAGAGAAGGGTGTTAGGTTGTGATTAAAAATCTATTTTAGTTTGTTCGATCTTGACTTGTATATAACCCCTTTCTTTCATTCAGTTGTATACATTGCTCACCATACTTGTGATTATACACTTTCACTTTGTCTAAATAAAATCTTCTCAGATAGAGTAGCTTTTCTTTTAGCGGTGCCTTTCTATTCCAACACTATAAAGGTCTTTTGGACACACCAATTCACAGGCCTGGTTCCAGAACCTATATTTGGTTAGGTAGGGTGGAGTTCAAGCTCAAAAAGTGGTAGCCAAGGTGGTGGTTCAGTGGAAAATGATGATGAAAATTATGAAATCATAGGCCAAATGACCAGTACTGAAATTGTCATTCATTGAAGTTCAAATCCAGATTACAATACCAAAAATGAGTACAAGGAGTTGCTGCAACCTTCCTCTCACCAAGGCTTGAGCTATCCAAGCTTCTAAATAAGGGTGAGCAAAAAAACTATTTTGCTAATCTGGTCTATTTTTTGCTCTGTTTGATCTATTAATAATCCATTTTATATGATCATTTTTTTATCCTTAATCTGAATTTTATCATTTTATAAGATCAGATATCTCTTTTAGTTATTCAGATATTTAAAATTGAAAATCCAAATTTTAAATGCAAACTATATTTAGATCTAGATAAATATGAACCTATTTTAATCTCCCTTCTCTATTTCAAAATTGCAAAAACCCTAAATCTGCGTGGCTTCTTCTTCTTTGCTGCGATTCACTCAAAAAGACGCAGGGACGGTGGTTTAAAGGTGGTTCACGATGAAGCTGGTCTGAGTGGAAGAGAAGATGGAGTGCTTCCTTCCGCGTTCGTGGATATCCCGTGGTGCAAATCTGAGAGGACGAGCTGGTTACATCGTTCTCTGGCCAGATGCTTAAAGGTCGAGATGCGCAGTAGAGGATGTTTTCAGTGTGTCTTGGTCCAGCATAGAGGAGCTCGCAAATCTGGTTTGTTAGCTTAGTTCTTGTGGCTCGTGCTTTTTGGCGTAATGCATATGGAGGTCGATCTGCGTGGCTATCTCTGTTTCCAGCAAACCTACGGTTGTCAACGGTGAGTCTGACATGCTCTTGTGTTGTCGTCGATGTTGTGCAATGGAGGTGCAGGGAGGAAGTCACCATGTTCTGAAATGTGTTGGGAGAAGATGAAGTTGACATGGCGGCCTAGGATTGGACAGATTTATAAAATTAAAAATAAAGATTCATAGAAAATATATATATTTTAATGAAAAATGTGGATCTAAAATTGGATTTGGATTTAAATCTTAATCTAAATATTTGGATTTGGATATTAAAAAGATCTAATCTGATTTTACAGAAAAATAAATATGGATATAATATTTGATCCAAATATTTGGACTTAAGTTAAATGTGGACAAGATTTTTAAAAATCTTATCCATGCCCACTCTTACTTCCAAAGGCAAAAATGGAATGAAAATGAGTGATTTTAGGGGGATATTCGGGTCTGTTGCATTGAGGTGTTGTGTTGCTGTCAAAACTAGTCTAAGAATGGTCAAAGAAACTTGCAACCTCCCTAGGAGGTTGTTGGGTCGTCCCCCCTATGCCACCAAACCAAATCTACCTTAAAACCTACCCATACTAAGCCACCTCTTACCAAATGAGCCCAAGCGTCAAAGTGCAATCCCCTATAAGATTTTTGGCAATCCCAAGGCCCAAACCAATCACATTTAGTGTCATAAAGTGCTCTAAATGATTGGCTCTTGATTTGGGGTCTAAATGGCAAAAGTCAACTCTAAGGTCAAACATGCCACTTTTGCACACTTGCTTTTTCAAAGTGCAACCCCCTCTCAAGTTTTTGGCAATCCCAAGGCCTAAACCAGTCACATTAGTGTCCTAAAGTGCTCCAAATGGTTGGCTCTTGATTTGGGGTCCAAATGGCAAAAGTCAACTCTAAGGTCAAACATGTCACTTTTGCACACTTCATGTTTTGCCACCAACTTGACCTTGCTGCCATGTGAACTTCTAGGCCTTCAAATCTTCAATTAAACCTTGCCTAAGGATAGAGGACCTGCAAATTGATCAAAAGCTCAAGTGGAGGGATTAGCTCTACCTAAACACAACTTGAATAACTAAGCTAAAATGACCAAAAACATGAAAACTAAGACTTTTGCTCAATTGGCCCTAAACCTCAAATTTTTGTGTTTGACCACTTCCAACAAGTGTAATTCGGCATTTATAATAATTTCACAAGGTCAAATCATACAATTTGGAAGAATTTCAAAAAGTCGACTCTAAAGTCAATTATGTCATGGTTTAAAGACTAAATGAGCAAAATTTGACTCTTAACACTAGGTTTGACTAACCTAAGACCCTAGGACTCAAAATATGATGCAACCACACTCAAATGATGTTTAGAAACACTCTACAAACACTAATTCTATGAAAATGTGAAAATGGCCAAAAGTGTGGAATCTAACCTAATATGTTCAAATTAGCTATTCTAGAATGGAAAAATGAACACTTTGACTAATGAAAACTAATAAAATTCAACACACATCAGTGGCAGAGGTAGAGGAACACAACCCATATATAAATCACTAATTGAGTGCTTCAAATTCCATAAGTTGGGACAATTCTAGTGTGAATGTCTTACCTTTGAACAAAAAACTGATTATATTGAAGTAGATGAAGACGACAAGGAGATATTGTTGATATCCTATGAAGAGCCTCATCTAACAAAAGAATAATTATGGTATTTTGATTATGGATGCAGTAATCATATGACAAGCCAAAAAAATTGGTTTATTGTTTTAACATAAGAGCATTTTAGAACATTAAAGCTTGGAAATGGCATGAAGATAATAGTGGTAGCAAAGGGAAGTATAAGGCTCCAATTGAAAGGAAAAACCTAGGTAATATATGATGTTTATTATATTCCAAAGCTTAAAACAATCTCTTAAGCATAGGACAACGTCAAGAGAAAACGTAGCCATTATAACTTCAGGTGGAACTTGCAAAGTATTTCATCCTAGGAAGGGGTTGATAAGATAAAAAACTCATATAAGTAAGAACTAAATGATTTATGTGCTAGTCTCTATACCTGAACATTTTTTATGTTTGCAAGTTGAAAATTCTTCTAAAAAAGAAGCTCACATGTGGCATTGCCGCTTTGGACACCTAAATCACAAGGCTTTGAGCACTCTTTCCAACAAGAAGATGGTGATTGGCTTACACTCCTTGACGTCTCCAAAGAAGATATGCACCATTGTTAGGTGAAAAACGACAAGTGCACCAGTCACACGTAGCAAGTAATAAATATCGTTCTCTCCACATGGACTTGTGCAACACATGACAAATCTCACAATTCACAACTCAAACAGACAACAAAGCTCACAAAAACACAAAGAAACTCTTTTTGGTATTTTATCAAACAATTGGTGTGCATAGAAATTTAACATAGATTATATACAATTGTCAAGACTAGATTTTATTCACTTTATTCTCATGCATTCACAAACATCTCAATTCCAATTTCAAGTCAAAATCAACTCACATGAATACTCAAATTTTATTCCTAGTGACTTTAAGTCTATGATAACTCATCAAGTTCCAATTCCTTGAATCCTCAACAAGTGAAATCATGCATTAAGTTAAAGAGTCTTAAGATTACTAATGGATCATGTTCGATCCGTAGATACAAGCTCCATTAGGCATTCAATTTCAGTTCTAGGTTCAAAAGACATTTTCTAACACCCAAAGAACCACAAATCATGCATGGGTGGCCAAACCAAAGGAAGCTTTAAGCATGGAAATCAAATACTAACATAGAAATGGAAAAGCATATGGATTAACATCACACAAAGTTCATTACATCTAATCTCAACAATAGGTTTAGCTTTTCATGCTGGAAAACCTAGGTTTTACAAATTGAAGAGATAGGGAAGAAATGGAAACCAAAGGGAAGATACAAGCCTTATCCCAAGGTTCTTGGCAATTGCTCCATGCTCCAATTGCGCCTCTCATTCACATCTCCATCTCCAATTCGAAACCCATCTTCCTCTCTAACCCCAAAAGGGGGAAAACCCACCATGAATGGAGGAGAAGACCCAATGAGGAGTGGGAGAGTTTCCCAAAACCCCTAACAACCTCCAAGAGGCTCTCCAAGCACCCAAAAGTGTTTCTCTATCGTGCAAAATGAGGAATCACATACCATCGCAAGAAACTAGATTTAAAACCCATTTTTTGACATGTCAGCGCCGTCACCGCTCAACCTTGTCTCAGTAGCGCTCAGCGCCAAGTTTTACGAATTGAATGGTGCTCAGCCCCACTTTCCACCGCTAAACCTTGTGGCGCTCAACCCCAGTTTTACACTGCTCAACCTTGGGCAGTTTGACAATATTATGTATTTGAAGCACTGGGCATGATTCCAGTGGTGTCCGACGCAGGTATTTACTTTAAAATATATCTTTTCTTGTTAAATCATGCTCCCTTGAGTTCTTGCTTGTTTTCCTCCACCACAAATGTTTCCTATTAACTTATTTAACACAGTTAAAAGAAAGATTAGAGGCAAAACAAGCATAACACAAATAAAACATAAAACAATACAAAACACATTAAACTTAAGGATGTAACAAGATCAAAGTTAGGAAAGAGTTGATTTATTCATGACAATAAACACACAAAAAGAGGTAAAAATGGACATTATCAACCACATGTTTAACTAGCAAGCAACATAGAAACCCTATAGCAAGAAAGAGTTTATTGGAGAGCATCATGGCGCCTTCAGTTGGTGCACTCCGACATTTGCAGCCCTATTTAGCCAACTTCAAACAATAACAAAATGGTACATACTAAGCTTTATAGATTATTGTACTCGTTAGACTTGGGTTTTTTTTTTCTTACAAAGGTTCAAAGCTCGCGTTGAAAATGAGATTGAAGCCTACACCACTTGTTTGAGGACCAATAGGGGTGGTGAATTCACCTCAAACGAGTTTGAAGAATTTTTTCATTCACAAGGTATCAGTAGACAATTGATATTATCTTGTACCCCTCACTAGAATGGAGTGGTAGAAAGGAAAAACAAGACCATTATGAATGTTATTCGATCTATGTTAAGTGAGAAGCAAGAACATAAATTCTTGTAGCCTAAAGCCATGAAATGGCGAGTGCATATTCAAAAAAGATGTCCAATTGCAGTAGTGAAAAAGAAGACCCCAAAAAGAGCTTGGACTAGTGAGACACCTATAGTGGATTACTTTCGCATTTTAGGATGTTTGAAACATGTTCATGTACGAGACCAGAGCAAAACAAAATTTGATGAGAAGAGTAGAAAATGTGTATTCTTAGGAGTTAGCGATGAATCCAAGGCATGAAGGTTATATAATCCACTACAAGAAAAATCATTATTACCGACGGTCAAAATCCGTCGGTAATGGTCAAAATCCGTCGCTAAATCAACATTACCGACGGATTATCGACGGCCAAAAATTCGTCAGTAAAATGTTTGTCTATAAAATTTTACCGACGGAAATCATGTTCCGTCGGTAATTACCGACGGATCAATCCGTCGATAAATTTGCCGATAATTATCGACAAAAAAATCCATCGGTAAATCTGTCGGTAATTATCGACGGAAAAATCCGTCGGTAATTAACGACGGATGTTCGTCGTTAATTACCGACCGAAATATCCGTTGGTAATTACCAAAAATCCGTCGGTAAATTTGTTACACTATTCATCTTCTTCCTCCTCCCTCTTTCAATTTTTTTTTTCATTTTTTTTTTTGTGGTCGCCGTCCCCGTCGCCGTCAATGTCGCCGTCGTCGTCGCCGTCACCATCGCCGTCGCCACTGCCACCATCGTCGCCGCCACCGTCGCCGCCGCCGCCGTCGTCTTCTTCTTCTTCTCCTTCTTCTCCTTCATCTTCTCCTTCTTCATCTTCTTCTTCTCCTTCTTCCTCTCTTCTTCTTCTTCTTCTCCTTCTTTTCTTCTCCTTCTTCTTCTCTTTCTTCTTCTTCTTCTCCTTCTTTTCTTCTCCTTCTTCTTCTCTTTCTCCTTCTTTTTCTTCTTCTTCTCCTTCTTCTCTTCTTCTTCTTCTCTTCTTCTTCTTCTTCTTCTTCTTCTCCTTCTTTTTCTTCTTTTCTCCTTCTCCTCGTCTTCTTTTATGGTCAGATTT
>Ga0214545_1012013_pt1 | contig 11580 bp, 14 predicted proteins | sample CNSS4metaG_FD_160064 | JGI IMG/M metagenome (GOLD analysis project Ga0214545, IMG submission 160064) | Root nodule microbial communities from cowpea collected in UCLA plant growth center, Los Angeles, California, USA - CNSS4 | ecosystem: Host-associated > Plants > Roots > Nodule | place: USA... | reverse complement strand
TTGGAGGATGAAGGGAGACAAATTACTTGGGAAGCCTTCAAACAAAAGTTTCTGGAAAAATATTTTCCAGAGGATCTTCGGAGGAGGAAAGAAGTTGAATTCCTTAATCTTCGTCAAGGAATCATGTTTGTAGGAGAATATGCAGCAAAGTTTGACGAGTTGTCAAAGTTTTGTCCTTACTTTCATGATAGAGTTGATGAACGTTCCCGTTGTTCCAAGTTTGAAAGTGGACTGAGACCTGATATTAAACAAGCAGTTGGTTATTTAGAGATTTCTTCTTTTCCCACTCTTGTAAACCGTTGTAGGATTTATGAGGATGATACTAAGGCAAGACAAACTCAATGGAGGCAAGGAGGGCCTTTGAGGCACAAAAGAAATGATTTTAATAATAAGAAACCCTACCAACGTCCATCTCATACTTCGTGGAATTCTTCAGGACAAAGACATTCCTCTGCTGCCAATAATTCAGGCATAACCAACCTTATCAAATGTTTCCACTGTGGAGGACCTCATCTGTCAAGAAATTGCACCATAAGGACTATAACTTGCTTCAATTGTGGGAAGTTGGGTCATTATCGTAATGAATGCAAAGAGTTAATTAAGGAGCAAGGAAGTGGGGGAAGCAACAACAAAGGAAATAATCAACTTGGAAGACCAAAGACAACCGGGAGAGTCTTCACGATGAATGGTACTGAAGCTGTTCAATCTGAAGATCTAATCCAAGGTAAATGCATCATAAATGGTCACCTCGTTAATGTACTATATGATTCAGGTGCTACTCATTCTTTCATATCACATGAATGTGTCAAACATTTAAAGTTACCTGTCTCTTTATTACCATATGATTTAACTGTGTCTACTCCTACCAATGTTCCAGTCACGACTTCACTTGCATGTACAAATTGCAATATTTCTATAGGGAATAGAAAATTTTCTGTAAATCTTATATGTCTACCCTTGTCTCATTTGGATATTGTTCTTGGAATGGACTGGTTATCTTCCAACCATGTTCTCCTAAACTGTCACGATAAGACTTTAATTTTTGAATCACACATAGGTGAAGTTTTTGACTCAAAAGAATTAAAAGAGAGTACTACCAACCACAATGAAATCCCAAAAGGATCTCAAGTATACATGATCTTAACTTCTTTAAAAGTCAAGGAAATTGCAAACATTAATAAGTTTCCTGTTGTTTGTGAATATCTTGATGTTTTCCCTGAGGATGTTCCTGGGTTACCTCCACAAAGAGAAATATAATTCACTATAGACTTGGTACTAGGATCAAGACCTGTGTCTGTAGCCCCTTACAGGATGTCACCTCTAGAGTTAGCAGAGTTTAAAAAACAAATAGAAGAATTGTTGGATAAACAATTCATCAGACCTAGCGTTTCTCCCTAGGGTGCGCCAGTATTGTTAGTCAAGAAAAAATATGGCACTATGAGGTTATGTGTGGATTATCGCCAGCTTAACAAAATCACCATTAAGAACAAATATCCTCTACCAAGGATTGATGATTTGATGGATCAATTGAGAGGAGCTGTGGTATATTCCAAAATTGACTTAAAATCTGGCTATCATCAGATTCGAGTCAAGGCGAAAGATATTCAAAAGACAGCATTTAGGACAAGATACGGTCATTATGAGTACTTGGTAATGTCTTTTGGTGTGACCAATGCTCCTGCCATTTTCATGGATTACATGAACCGTATTTTTCATGAATTTTTGGATAAATTTATGGTTGTTTTCATTGACGACATTTTAATTTATTCCAAAAATCATGACGAACATGAGAGACATTTGAGGATTGTGTTACAAATTTTGAGACAGAGACAATTGTATGGAAAATGGTCAAAGTGTGAATTCTGGTTTAAAGAAGTTCAATTTCTGGGACATGTGATATCACAAAATGGCATTGCAGTTGATCCCTCAAAGGTCCAAGCGGTATTACTTTGGGAACAACCAAAGAATATCACAGAAATACGTAGTTTCTTAGGATTGGCAGGCTACTATAGAAAATTCATTGAAGGATTTTCTAAATTAGCATTGCATTTGACTAAGTTAACACGTAAGGGACAACCTTTCGAATGGAAGGAAGCATGTGAGTTTAGTTTTCAAGAGTTAAAGAAAAAATTAACATCTGCACCTGTTTTAATCCTTCTTGACCCTACAAAAAATTTTGAGGTATATTGTGATGCATGTGGACAAGGATTATGATGTGTGTTGATGCAAGAAAGAAAAGTTGCAGCTTATGCTTCACGACAACTCAAGCAACATGAGCTTAATTATCCTACACATGATTTGGAATTAGCTGCGGTGATGTTTGCATTGAAAATATGGAGACATTACTTGTATGGAGCAAGGTTTGAAGTTTTTAGTGACCATAAAAGTTTGAAGTATCTTTTCTTAAGGATTACGACTTTGAGTTGCAATATCACCCTGGTAAAGCAAATGTTGGATGCTTTGAGTCGAAAGTCTATACATGCATCCATGATGATGGTGAAGGAATTGGATTTGATAGAATCATTCAGAGACTTGAACCTAGCTGTAAAGCTAGACCCAATAGCATATGCTTAGGAATGTTAAAAATATCAAGTGAATTCTTAGAAGAAATAAAGAGAGCTCAAGAAAGAGATCAATTTTTGCAAGAAATGTTGATAGCAAAAGTTGAAGGAAAGGAATCTGAATTCCACAAGGATTCAAATGGAATCATCAAGTTTAGAGATAGAATTTGCATACCTGCAAAAGAAGAATTGAGGAAGCTGATAATGGAGGAAACTCATAAGAGTAGCTTAAGTATTCATCCAGGTGCTACAAAGATGTATCAAGAATCGAAGAAAATTTTTTGGTGATCTGGGATGAAGAAAGCAGTGGTGGAGTTCGTCGCACGTTGTCTAGTGTGTCAGAAAACAAAAGTTGAACATAGAAATCTTTATGGGGAACTACGATCCTTAGATGTCCCAGAATGGAAATGGGAAAGCATATCCATGGATTTTGTGACAGGTTTACCAAAGACTGTGTCTGGTCATGATGCAATTTTGGTCATTGTAGATAGATTAACTGTAACATCCCTAAGGAATATTACTTTGAAAATATCATAAACAATTAATTAAATGAAAGTAGATACGATAATGTAAAAATTATTCCTCATTTATATATGCATGTTCCCAAAACGCGGGAAAATTAAAGTCGTAAAGTCAAATCATTGTACCGTTTAATAGTTCAAAAACATTACAACTCATAAAAGCCAAAAATGGCTAATGTTCCAAAACATAAGTACAAAAATTCAAATCTTCAAAAGCCCATAACATGATCCCGCTCTCCAATCTCAAGCGTCTCCTGGCTCACCTGTCAAAACATATGCTCCCGGATAATAAATCATCCGATCATCGCCACACACACACAGATAGGGTGAGCTATGCATATTAAACAAATTAAATATGATACCCATCCCAATAAAAATTTACTGGTAAATGTTAATTACAAATTATCCACTCCTGATCTCAGATTCCTTCCTGAGTCACATGCATGAAACTAGGTCCTGGGATTTTCTTTGTGTTTCCACGAAACTATCCCTTTCGTGGTCCAACCCTACGAGCCAATCCTACTCATAGTCCAACCCTACAGACTCCTCGTCTGTAGTAACACATCCAAGCTCACTCAACTTGGTCCTTCAAGCCCAAACATCACACCACATGCATATACAAATCCATCCTTATGATAAACAACCAAAACACACACTCACAAGCACATAGAAACACAATAGTTCACATAAACTCACTTAGGCTAAGGACCTCTCGCCCAAGCTAAGCCCTCAGTCTCGCTTAAGCTAGCTCACCTCGCCTGAGCGAGCTTAAAACAGCAACAACATCAAGTTATCTCGCTTAGGCGAGATCCTCTCGCTTAGGCGAGCTCATCTCTCGCCCAAAAACACATTTCAAACTCGCCTGGGCTGAAACACACGTAAAACACCAAAACATGACCAAGACATCTCGCTTAGGCGAGTCACTCTCGCCTAGGCGAGAGAGTTCGTCGCCCAAACCCACAAGACCCTCGCCTGGACGAGAATTCGCGCTCAAGATGCGCAACTCCCTCGCTATCTCGCTTAGGCGGACCTCACTCGCCTGAGCGAGAGCCTATGTCGCTCAAAACCCATTCACTTCGCTTGAGCGAGACGCTCGAATGGCAATAGGGTATGCGACTCTGCTAATCCCGCCTAGGCGAGCCAAGCTCGCCTGAGCGAGAATTGCAGATTTCCTCACTGATCGTGCACTCAACTCACTCCAACCTTGACCAATTCGCACCACAAATCATACCAAGCAGATTTCGAGCATACCAAAACACTTTATACAAGTTACAACATCACATTGGCATACCATAAACTCATAAAGTTTCCAGAATTCCAAGTCCTAGCCCATTCCCGCACATACTATGCATAAACCCCTTTCTTTTCAGGTATTTAGTCAAAAATCCAATTACAACAATACCAATTCATAACCCTTCCCCAATTCTCATCATAAACATCACGAATTTCAGCGCATAAGTTCATCAAAACACACAATACGCACAATAGTACGAATTTTGGGTTCAGCTCCCCTAACCTGGATTATTGGATTAAAATTTGAGATGGGGAATTCTGGATTCGCGCTCTCCCTCTTGGTCCAGCCCTTGCACACTCTCCACTCTTCTCACACACTCAAATTCGTGATTCTCACTCCAGCAGTCCACCACAATTGCCAAAACCCTTACCTTTAACTAAATTTTATCTTTTATAGGTGTCTTTAAAATGGGTTATAAAAATAAAACGGAATTGGCTTTAGTGTGGGCTTACTGGCTATTCAAGTCAGTGAGTGAGTAATTTTTCAGCACATACTGGTTACCCTTCTGCTAGGTTTTCCTTACCCCTTCACATTCACGCCACATCTAATAATTAGCAAAAATAAAGCTTACGCTTTACCCACCAAGGTTTGAACCCATGACCTTCCACTCCTAAGGCCAAAGCACAACCACTATGCCAAATCACATTTGATAATATACATTATTCAACATAAGTTTACAATACCAATCACATCATCATACATATCTCTAAAATCAATAATAAAACATCAACACATAATTGGCATACATAGGACTCGAACCCAAGTTCTCTCACACAAATAAAGTACTCTCAACCACATGAGCTAGTACTTTTCCACGTCACATTATCACCAATTAATGCCATAAAGGCGTCCTCTACCCTTATTTATTAATTAATTAATTATTTAATTAATTAATTTTCCCGGGTCTTACACACCGCCAGGCGTTGCGGCCCAGACAGGACCCGTAATTTTCCGTCACCGCCCGGCGGAGACCACCCTACCGCCAGGCACCTAGCGCTAACAGTGGCCACTGCCACTGGTTTTCACTCTACCGCAGGCGGTACACCCCGCACCGCCAGGCGATGTACCAGTAGCGCAATGCTACTGGTTTTTGGTCCTTTTTACAGGTCTTAATAGACTCCCATTTACACAATGTTTCAGCACACATACATTCAGAGCATTACAATACATTCATCAAACCAAAATGAAATATGCACAATTATCTAAACCCAAGTCTTAATCATCACATTTCAATATACTGCATAAATCAATATAAGAACAAGCCCTCTGGTATAATTGGTATGCTCACCACTTATCCCAATACAAGGTATATCGTATATTGATCTTCTCAGATTTCATTTACCCTCAAGTCATTCCGCAACTTAATCCTTAACCCCCACATGTTGGTATATTCACTCAATTCTAAAGGAAGAAATTTACTGACTATTACCCCAAATCTCCCAGGATTTTCCCCCGTAACCCTCCATAACGCATTTTTCAGCAATGTCACCAGAACATCCTCACCTTTGATGCGTCGCCTGGCGGGCACCCAAGAGCCGCCAGGCGGTTCATACCAGTTCCACACCCAGTCCCATTTTCCAGCATTCACAGTGTTCGCGACTGGCCCAAATTCATTTTTCATTGAGTCTAACATGATTTCACTCCCACACAACAACCAAATTTCTTATCTTAATTACGTTAACTTCTATTCCCCCATCAACACAATTCACTACGACGATCTTCCCTGTTTTCCCGTTATAAATCCTCATGAACCCTAAATTCCAATTCCATTAAAATTAACGTATTAATCCCCCAATTACAAATTTTTACAGTTGATAATCCATCATACCAACCCCATTCGAATCCCAGTATTCTTCCCAAGCCCCGCACACCACGAGAATAAGAAAAATCAGAAGAAACTGGGCAACCCAGTATGTGTCGCCTGGCGGACTACCCTTAGCCACCAAGCAGTGCATGGCAGAACCCAGAAAAAGAACGTTGGCAGCATGAGCCGCCTGGCGGGCCTTCAATGCCGCCAGGCGGTTTCTGGAAATTTTCCAGAATTTCGCCAGAATCCATCCCAACCCAGATCATACATTACATCAATCAATACAACACGAAAAACACACAATTAGCATCAAACAGACAAGTAAGAGCTCCCCTAACCTGGATTAAAACCTTCCCCGAGTGTTCTTCTACTCCTTTCCTTGAACTCCAATTGGTCTCCCTTGTCTTCTCTCAATTCAGCCCCTTTTTCACACCCAAACCTCACCTTTCAACCTCAATTTCGTACTCTCTCTGTAACCTCACAATATTCTCTGCAAAAACCCTTCTCTTCTCTCACAATTAGGCTTTTTAGGGTTGTTTTAATGGTGGCCTAATACTCTAAAACGAAAATAGCATTAAGAAAGGGTAATGACCATTCAAGCTCACTAATTGGCTTGCTTTCCAACTACCCTTAACTGATACTTCTGCTAGGGTTTTTCCTTAACCCCTCAACTTCAAATCAAAACCAAAAATGACAAAAATAGAGTTTCCTTTGGGTCTCCCAAGGTTTGAACCCACACCCATGCACATGCCAACTTAATGCCTAACCAATGCAACCAATTCATATTTCATACTAACCAATACAATTCAATAATTATAAAAATCCACAACACGTTTTAATATACACAAAAATAATACAAATTTAATAACACACAAAAATAACATACATAGGACTTAAACCCAAGTCCTCTCACACAAACCAAGTACTCTCAACCACTTGAGCTAGTACTTTTCCACGTCATACACTCCGCATTTATTACCTTAAAGGTTCTCCTTACCCACATTTATCCAATAATTACTTAATTAATTATTTAATTTTTTCCGGGTCTTACATTAACAAAATCTGCTCACTTTCTACCTATTAACATTAGATTTTCTTTTAAAAAGTTAGCTCATTTGTACATAAAAGAAATTATCAAGTTGCATGGAGTACCTTCTAGTATAATTTCTGATAAAGACCCTCGTTTCACATCTAGATTTTGGGATAGCTTACAAAAAGCCTTGGGAACAAAAGTTAGGCTCAATTCAACTTATCACCCTCAAACTGATGGACAGTCGGAAAGGACTATCCAATCTTTAGAAGACTTGTTGAGAGCCTATGTTTTAGAACAAATAGAAGTTGGGATCAATTTTTACCACTTACACTTATAACAACAGTTTCCACTTAAGCATAGGAATGGCTCCATATGAGGCTCTATATGGGAGAAGATGTAGAACCCTGTTGTGTTGGTATGAGAATGGAAATTCCTTAGTTTTGGGTCTAGAGGTAATTCAACAAGCAACTGATAAGATTAAAATGATCAGGGAAAAGATGAAAACTTCTAAAGATAGGTAGAAAAGTTACTATGACAAATGAAGGAAACCCCTTGAGTTTGAAGAAGGAGATCATGTTTTCTTGAAAGTTACACCCGTAACCAGGGTTGGTAGAGCTCTCAAATCTAGAAAACTTACACCTAAATTCATAGGTCTTTATCAAATCCTTGAAAGAATTGGTTCTGTCGCATACCAAATTGCTTTACCTCCAAACCTTTCGAAACTTCACAATGTTTTTCATGTGTCTCAACTTCGTATATATATTCATGACCCTTTTCATGTGATAGAACCTGATATAGTACAAATACAAGAAAACCTTACTTATGATGTGTTTCTTGTGAGGATTGGAGATCGAAGGATTAAACAACTTCGGGGAAAGGACATACCTTTGGTAAAGGTATTGTGGAGTCAACAAGATGAAAGTGATGCAACTTGGGAATTAGAAAGTAATATGAGAGAGATGTATCCCTATCTTTTTACAACCACATGAATTTCGAGGACGAAATTCCTAAAAGGAGGGGAGAAATGTAACATCCCTATTTTTAATAAACTGTATTATTTATTTTAAATAAAACAATTAGAAAATCATATGTTTTTACTAATGTTTCATATTTTCTCTAAATGTAGTTTAAATAGTGAAAATATATTTTATCATTAAGTAATTTTTACTTATTGAAAATAACAATAAGAACAAAACAAAACAAAACAAATATAATATATATATATATATATTAGATAAAAATATTTTAATTACAAAAAATATGAACAATTTTCTAAAAGAGACAAAAAAATATAGAAAAGAAAAAGAAAAGAAAAAAAGAAGAAGAAGAAGAAGAAGAAGAAGAGATAAGAAGAAAAGATAAGAAGAAAAAAAGAAGAAGATAAGATGAAGAGATAAGGATTATCTCTTCATTAATGTATGTAATGATGATTTTAAAACTTAGCTCATGCATGTGCTTATATATATAGTAAAAGAAGAAGTTGTTATGTGAAGAAGATAGTGAAAGAAAGGAAAGAAAGAAAGGAGAGAGAGAAAAAAAGGAGAAAGAAAAGGAGAAAGAGAAAGAAAGGAAAGAGAGAGAGAAAGAAGAGAGAGAAAGAGAAAGAGAAAGAAGACAGAGAAAGAGAAAATAGGGAAAGAAAGTTTAGAGCAAAGATTCAAAGAAATCCTAGTCATCTTCAAATATTATTATTAGTGTGCCCTTCAATCAATAAGGTAAAGGGGAGTGAGGTTAAGCTCTTTTTATATTAATATTGATAAACTCATGGGTTTTATATTAATATTTTATTTATTTTGACTCATATATTATTCTATTTATTTTCATTTAACTTATTTTCATTTATTATCCTCTTATATTTATTTTATTTAATCTCCAATTATGCACTGATCTGTTTATTTATTTATTTTATTTAATCTCTAATTATGCACTAATCCTGTTTATTTATTTTATTTTATTTATCTCCAGTTATGCACCGGTCCTATTTATTTATTTTATTTATCTCCAGTTACACATTGATCCTATTTATTTATTTTATTTTATTTTATTTATCTCCAATTATGTACTGATATTGTTTATTTATTTTATTTAATTTTATCTCCAGTTATGCACTGGTCATGTTTATTTATTTTATTTAATCTCCAGTTATGGCACTGGTCCTAATTATTTATTTTATTTTATTTATCTCCAGTAATGCATTGGTCTTATTTATTTATTTTATTTTATTTATCTCCAGTTACGCACTGATCCTATTTAATTTATATTTTTGTTATTATATTTATTTATAACGTTCTAACCCTTGTCTAATTATTTATTTAAAGTTCTTGCTTTGATTCTTATTTTATCATTATTGTAATTAATTAATAAATAAATAAATGTAAAGCAAAAATAAATATTATTTTATTGGTTAAATCATTCCAGAGGTCTCCATTTTTGAAGCAAAATCTCAAGTAGGTTCCCCCATTTTTATTTGACTCAATTGAGTCCCTATTTTTGAAAATTCGTTGCAATCAGTTCCTTTTCGTTAGTTGTCCAGTAACAGTGTTAATTATGTGCCACGTGTCAGCACGTGGTTTTTTTGACTTTTTTTTATTTTTTTTAAATTTTTAATTTTTTTTATAATTTAAAAAAAAATTAAAATTGCCATGTGTCAATCTAACATTGTGCCACGTGGCAAAGACAGTGTGATGTGGCAGTGCCACGTGCCACTGTGGGATGTCAAAACTCTCAACGTAGTCCTTGTATTTGTTATTTTGTCTCAATTTGGTCCCTATTTTTTTAAAACTAAATCAATTTCATCCCTATATCAAATTTAATTTTTATATAAATTTATAATGGTATTTTTATTATAATTGATATTTTTAACAAAATTAACTTTATTTAAATGCATATTTTGCATTAAACTTTATTTAAATATTGTTTAAATATTTATATATCAATAATTTTTATACTTCTAATACTGACAAATGTTAGAATTGTTATAATTTTTTTTTTTTAATTTTTTATTTGAATTTATAAATTTTTTATTTTTAAATCAACTCTAACATTTATCTATAAATTATGGATATATAAATATTTAAATTTAAATTTAAATAAATATCAGTGCAAAATATACATTTAAATAAATTTAATTTTGTTAAAAATAGGTATAAATACTGATTTGGTACCCAAACTTTTTCGGAATGTTCATTTTGGTACCCGAACTTTCGGAATGTTCAATTTAGTACCCAAACTTTTTAAACGGGTTAATTTTAGTACCTTCCGTTAAATACCATTTAACGCCGTTTGGGACCTGTTGAGCTGGCATAGTGGAACAGATACGCGGCAGAATCAGTGGGTGTGCACGTGGATTAAGATGTAAAAAAAAAGGAATTAAGTAATAATTGTGTAAGTAAAAATTTTTGGTTCGTGTTTACTGAGTGAATTGGGGAAAATATTACGTTGAGAGAGAATTAGGGCACAACACACTAGAGAGAATTAGGGCACAACACATGAAATTGGGTGGAGAAGGAAAAATCAGGGCAGAAAGCGGAAAGCAAAAATTGGGATTGTGGTTCGACGATCGGCGAAGAAGCAGGGAGATTGTGGTTCCGTTCGTTGGAGAGGGCGAAGTTGGGAAGAAGAAGGTTCGGCAGTGGAAGACGACGAAAGAGAATCTTTGGCAGTCGTGGAAGGTGAGTTTTCTTTTGTGCTTTTTGTCTTCGTGCTGATGAATGTGTGTTGATGAATGCGTGGTGTTGTTTTATATTTTCGAAGCTGTACTCGTTTTGGGGTTTGTATTATATTGCATAAATGTTGTAGGTGGGTGGGTTCTGTTGTGGGGGGTTGTGTTGTGGGGGTCCTTGTGTGTTTGGAATTAGTGATTTATTTGATAAATTGTGTGAGTTTCTGTGAAGTGTAAAGTAAAGTATGCAGTGGGTGGGTGGCTTGTGGTTCTCTTTATGACTTTATACTGTTTTTTTTGTGGTATGATTGTAATTTGTGGCGTTTTTTTGGGTATTCTTATTTGACAGGGTAAGTGGTTTTACTATATTGGTTGTGATGTCTGATGATTGTTTTGAAGTTGTACTCCACCATGGTGGCCATTTTATACAAACTGGTAGGTTAACTTATAGTGATGGGTTAACAGCTACATGGGTATGTGACCCGGATTGGTGGAGTTTTTTTTGAGATTAAAGGGAAACTGAAAGAGATGGGTTATCATGCTGTGAAGGAATTGTGGTATAAAGTTGGAAAAGGGTCAGTGTTACAAAATAAGTTGAAGTTGTTGTGTGATGATAAGGGAGCATTGCACATGGCAGATATTGCTCGAAGAAATGGGAATGTGCACTTGTTTGTAGTACACACAGTTTCTGAGGCTGAAGTAG
>Ga0214545_1012008_pt1 | contig 11585 bp, 8 predicted proteins | sample CNSS4metaG_FD_160064 | JGI IMG/M metagenome (GOLD analysis project Ga0214545, IMG submission 160064) | Root nodule microbial communities from cowpea collected in UCLA plant growth center, Los Angeles, California, USA - CNSS4 | ecosystem: Host-associated > Plants > Roots > Nodule | place: USA... | reverse complement strand
TATATATATATATATATAAGAAAGAGAGAAGAATAAATATTTGTTCCACGATAGTGACAACGACAAAGCGCAACGCGTAGCGGAAGTCATAAGAAAAAGAGACATTAATTTCAGAGCTCCCAACCAAAAACAGCGCAAAACCTCGTTGGTTCCGAAGCTTGAAACAGAACCATGTCCACTAGATTCCGGTAACCCTCCTTGTTTTCAGATATGATTCTTTGCTTTTATTGTTTCTTTTAATTGATTCATCATTCATGTGATGTTTTAAGCTTAAAGGTTTGTTTACGAGCAGGGGATCACAGGAAAACCAACATGGTTCTTCTTCCACCACCCATGATGGACCTGTTGCTACTTTGAAGAATAAAAGGTCTTCAACAAACGTCATATCATTTCTTCTGTTTTCGAAATTTTAAATTTTTGTTATGTAACAGTGCATTGACTTTATGAATAATTTGATCTTGTTAAATGAGAGTTTAATAGACATGCAATCTCACTTACAAATCACATGTTTTCAAGGTATTTATTGTAAAAATCAACGAATTATTACATAAACCAGTTTATGATAAGATTACGCTGTTACAGTTCGATGTCTTTTAAATATTAGCAATATTAATGATTCCTTATTCTGTTTTTATGAACTTGGCAGTGTTGATGAGTTGCGGAAGCTTTTGTCTAACAAAGACGCGTATCAGCAGTTTTTACATTCACTGGAGGAGGTCAAGATTCAAAATCATGTAAGATATGCAGTGATCATGATGATTATTATTCTGAGAATTTCTAGAGTTCCCTTTTTGGTCACTTTTTTCATATTAATTTCATTGTGTTGCTTGTAATGTTTTGCCACGGTCTTTGAGGTAATAGAGTATGCAATTTTTTTTCTGGTATCGTGTTGGATACAATGGAGAAGAATTGGGGATATGCATATGAACTTATACGTCAGAATTTCTCCAAGTTGAACGTATTTCTTGATCTGTCATGCTTTATAGATGAAATTGTTGTTTTTACTGATTTAAGAAAAACAGAAGAAATTGTTGAGGCATGTCAGTGCTATGGGAAATTATGTTTTAATATAATTGTGTGTTTATGTTCATGAGTAATATTTGTGGAGTTTAGAAGGATATGCATAAAATGGTTGATTGGTTGTAACATACCCTTTCAAAACAAAATGTTTTTGTTAAATTTTCGTTTTCCCTTCGCAATGAGTGAGGCATATTAAGGTCATGTTTGGACACATTTCTCTATAAACTCCTTTTAAGAAAAGAGAGAGAGAGAGAGAGAGAGAGAGAGAGAGAGAGAGAGAGAGAGAGAGAGAGAGAGAGAAATATTGAATTAATTTCTCCTTAAACTAAAATTAGTGTATACAAAAGTAAAAGTTAGCTTGGATAGCCTTTCTAAATTTTTATTTTTAACTAGTGCATAAGCTAGTTTTGGCTTATGGATAGAAGTTTCACCGTTAGCATAAGCTATTTTCGGTAGTGGCAGGTGGTTGATCCTACAGGTTGAGTTTAAATCCCTGATGTTACAGTAGGGGAGATTGTTAGCCTAATTATGTTAACCTCAATTATTGTTGAGTTTAATGTCCAGAGTCTCGATCCGTAGTGCTTATATTGGGTGCAACACCTCGTTGTTCGATCCATCTTTTGGAATCAAAATGAGGAAATGAAAGTTCCATCCTCAATAGCCTACTTAAACTTTCCTAGAAAGGTTTCTCCTAGCTGTCATTTACTAGTTTTTCAATTTGCATAGTTGCGAAATTGAAGTGTCAGTGTCAGTGTCAGAATTCTGCATTTGTACTACAAGATCCAAACAATTGGCATGTTTTTTAGTAGCACATCTCATAAACTCACTGGGGGTTCCTATCAGACCCAAAATTCAGAGCATTTCTGCAGAAGTTTTTAAATGCTGTGGTTAACTGATGCTTTTAGATGGACATTACTCGATTTTAATGTCCCACCCTCACACCACCACCACCACCAAAGTAAATAAATACCGAAAACTATTGTTCTAATGTTTTTTATTTTTATTATTGTTAGTATTTTGTTAATGGGATGAGTTGAACCAAAAATTTCTTTCACCCTCTCTTCTGACTTTAGCACTAAGTCACTTTATAACTCCTTTATTGCTCGTATTTTAACACGTTTTTACCCCCAATGATTTGATCAGGTGAATGATGAACTTTGCAAGGAGAATCTGCAGCTTGCTGGTGAGTTATTGAATTCTTTTCGTTGTGACGATGCCATCAGATGGCTAGCTGCCAGCTGAATATTTTAGATCATCTCAAACACTTTATTTTAAATTCAGAGGAAAATCTACGAAAAGAACCTCGCATTGTGGAACTCAGGAACCAGGTATGATCATAATCCTAATATTTGTTTGATTATATTCTAAAGTGAGCACGAATTTGACCCCTTTCATATGGAAACAGTATAGAATAATTTGTACGACTGAGTTAGCTGCTGCTCAAGAGAAATTAAACGAGCTTTACAGGGAGAAAGAAAAAATAATTAAGTTGAATTCCCCACTGTACCTTCTCCAAAGGATTCAAGGTATGAATTGACACGGTGACTTTCTCTCATAAACATAACTACTGTAATCACGAAAATTTATCTTTATGACCTGCTTGGTTTCGTAATATCTTATAATGATTCTGCAGATGCTATGAATAAGACAGATGAGGAATCCGAAAATCTGCACCATCAATTCCTTGACAGAGAGATTGAACTTGGAGCCTTTTTGCAGAAATACAAAAAACTACGTAGCGCTTACCACAGGAAAAGTCTAATAAATCTTGCAGCTAAAACATCAAATATCTGAACATCACATAAGAATATCCAGAATTAGGAATGTAACTTGTTTGTAGAGCCTCTAATTGATTTTCTGTTCGTTCTTGCCAATACAGTAGTCATATATGTCAATATTTAAGTAGTTTCAGACCATCTGAAAAATAGTACACAATCTTCTCTTATTTGGCTCCTGCGTTATTTTCATCAATAAGATTTTCCAAAGGCTATGTGTTGTATTGTAATTATCATCGCTATTATAGGATCCAACTTGTGTTTGAAGTGTCTGGACATGTGAAAATAATGCGTTGTGCTTTTTCATAAAGGAAAGTTAAATTTCATCTCTCTGAAAAAAATGGTCTAGATAAGATAATATCATCAATATTGCATTTTTTATTTTGTACTGTAAATTACAGTCCACATCATCAGCAGTCATCTGATGAGGGTTCTTATAATGTTAATCTCCCACTAAAAGACGAACAAGGATTTGGGTACGTGAATCTTAATGATCATGCCCGAGAGATAAAAGGCAAAAGCACTGTATTGCACTGCCATTGAAAAAGCACTATTCCAGTCATCTAGATGGTACAACAAATATCCAGTATATTGAAGCGGGAACAACAGGAATCGTTGTCTCGTACATTTCACTATTTTTTTTTTTTGGTTTCCTTAGGTTGTACATAGAAAACAGAAGAGGTACACATATCGGGGGTTATGAACCGTATACATATAGCTATAAGCCTGAAAGAGGCATCATAATATCTAAACTAACAGTATCAAGGGCTGACCAGACTAAAACCATTGCTACGAAATTGAAGTAATCAACAATAGTCGAACAGAATAATATCGACCAGTTGATCCTTACCTGCCATGGCCGCCCTCAGGAAAATAAATAGGATCTTTATCTTCTACTATGCGAACCAACTGGCTCAAATTTAAGTAACCACACCAAGTTTCATTTTTCTTCCAAGTAACCTAGCTCTTTCTCCCACTTAAGGCCAAACATTTGGCGACCAAAAGGCACAATGAGGTTATACCGGAAAACCTGCCAAGAAAATGTAGAACCATTACATGAGCATTACAATTATGACTGGAATTAAAAATTTAAAAGGACCAAGAATTCAATTATCCCTTCCATTTCCCAGGAAACATTATGGCAGATGACCTCACCTTATCATTGATTTCTCGTAACTGCAGTTTCAAATTCTCTGAACTTTCGACCCACTCAGAGTGATCTCCTCCACATTTAGTAGCCCAAGCTTTCTTCAAGGACATCCTCCATTCAGATATTTTAGATCTTATTTCTTTGTTAAGCTCAACCCACTCTGGTGCACATCCATTTTTTGACAAGATTCGGTACAGGGTGTCTTCAGCTGGATCTGCATGAGGATTTGTGTCAAGCTTAAGGGGCTTGCCTTTGCCTGGCAAGTTCTCAAACTGGCCCTCTTCCATGGAATGCCATATCCTTTGCTCAACAACGTTAATAATATCAGTCTCTGACCTGTCCAACGCCCGGTTTGTGTTAAACACAAGATGGAGTAAACCAACATAATCTCGCCAAAAGTATTAGACTCAAAATCAATATTGGTAGCACTATCAATCGTACCACTAGTGCACCAGTGCCCCCTCGTCCTGAGGGCAACTTAACTGGCCATTGGGAGATGTTAAAACCAATGATACATATACTATATACAAGGAATGCTGATAGCAAACTGTATAACACTTTCTAATACTTTCTCTTTCATTGGTTGAAAATCACATGTATTCCACTCATTTTGGAAATGAGAATCCCATATTTAATGAGAATTATTCAAATTTCACTCATTAGGACAAAATAGACCAGGAATGTTTTTTTACAACATCTGCAATACAAGTTGCTTATAGCATTATTAAACTAAAGAACCAATTCTTATGCAGTCTCCCCATTATAACAATTGAGATGATCGTGTTTAAATTAGAACTAAAGAACAGTTATTTATACCATCATTGATTCTTAATTGCTCTTAAGAGTGGCGAGACAATTGTAGAACCGGTTTCCAGTTCTTAAATACTGCACCATCAGACAAAAAACTTGTTTAAATTCTTAAATTCACAAGGCATTGTAGAGCCTACTATAAGTGAGTTTAGTAACTCCACCATGGTTAGACGATTAAAAATGTTCTTAAACGTATATTAGTATCATTTCTAATCTACCAGAGGGCACAGTTTTATGCATATGCTTTTAATTCCATTTGCTACATCCAAGACAAGAATGAAAGTTCCACTTCTTTATGTTTCTATTTCAAATGTATAATTTCGTATTAAACTCATGTATTCACCACGTAAGAGAAGATTAATGAGTTACACTCAATTAAATATCAAATAAATACACTCAAACAGCTAAACAATTTACTATAGTGCAGAAGTTTTATCTTAATTTTAACCATTCAAAGAGCTGAATCTATCAATTTCATATTCACTGACATTTTAAACCTAAGGCAATGAAAGTGCCGAGATATAGAGATATATCCGAAAAAGATACAGCCGAACTTTGTTATCGTTGCTTGCTCTGCCGTAAAAGATTCAGAACAGAAAAATTCAATCTCACGAATACACGCACGCGAGCGCGCGTAATCGTGAAGAATTTTGAAAAGTATATTGAAATCAGATTACAGGAATAGCGGCCTTTTCAAACATGTGGACGTGCGTTATTACTACCTGACATTGTTGCGCTGGCCGCGTAGCTCCGGCGGTAGTTTGCGATCATGAACGGCGTCGATAACGGCCGTAAGACGATCCATGAGCTTCTTCCCCGTTTTAGGCTTACCGGAGGACGATGACGACGATGAAGAGGAAGAAGATGAGGAGGAGAATCTAGCGGTGGAAACGAAGAGATCGCGCGAATTGATACTCGTAAATCCCCTTAGGCGAAGACACGTTGCCATGCTTCCTCTCTCACACCACACCACCCTCTCGATTTCTGCCTCTCACCCTTTCTCCTTCTGCAATAACTTCCATTCACTCCTGTTCACAAATCTACAATTATAATTTAAATTCTTTTATTTAATTGTAAATAAGTTGTATCACCCATAAAATGTGGTGATTGAGTTTCATATTCTTTTAGCATTGATCAGTATTTTGGTAGCAATATTCATTGGATTAATTCAATGTAATTTTGTAATCTTTAATTTAGTCGCTGTTTCATTTAAAGGATTAGATGTGGTTCCTAAATTATTGTTAATACAATTTTTTGGAAATGATTACATGTTATTTTTTGTTATTTTAATTTATTTTCGTCTCACCACCTTATGTTATGACCTCTTTTTCCTTTGCACATCCCACTCATCGCATTAATAAAACTTGTTTTCTTCCATCAGTATCTCATCGACAATTTCATTAGTTTCTTTCTTGTTAGCCTGTAATTCTTATTTTGGCTTGGTACTTGTGATTCGTATATGTTATGGATGGACAATTAAAATAATGGACAAAATTTTCTACTTAATTTTACCTTATGATTTATCATACTAAAAACAATTTTGCATCAATTTTGCATGTTTCTTTGAAAAGATCAAGAACATACAATCTTTAGAAGATAAAGATGTTTTTCTTTGAGTAAATAATTTCTATTTGTATAAAGTAGTAATTTTTCTAAGTCCTTCATTTTAAGTTGCCTAGAAAGACTTTCTTTCAAGATTTGTTTCTCGTGTTTATTATTTCCTACAACAATCATATCATTAACATAGACCAAGGGTATAGTAAGTTTTCCTTCTAGGGAATTAATGCATTATGAATAGCCTATGGTCACCTTGACTTTATTGATATCCAATAGAGATAATAACTTGAGTGAGTCTACCAAACTAAGCACGGGGTGACTGCTTGAGTCTATACAAGATTTTCTTCAATCTACATACTTTATGCCTTTCTTCAGTACGCCTACAACCCGGAGGAATTTCCATGTAGACTTATTCCTCTAATTGTCCATGCCATAAAGCATTTTTCATGTCAATTTTTTGTAATTCCCAACCAAAATAAGTTGTCAATGACAAAATGATTATAACAATATTCATTTTTGCCACTATAGCAAATGTATCCTCATAATCAACACCATAAGTCTCAGTAAATTCTTTAGCAACTAAATTTGCTTTATAATGTTCTAATGAACCATTGAGTTTATACTTCACATTATAAACCTATTTGCATCTTACTGCCTTTTTATCCTGCGGTCTGTTAATAATTTTCTATGTTTGGTTTTATTATAAGGGCACTCATATCTTCATTCATGGTTTGAACCCAATTATCATCCTTTAATGCTTCTTGAACTAAAGTAGGGACTCTGAATGCATCAATGGTAGAGAGGAAACTTTGATGCTGCATAGATAGGTTTTTAGTAGTTACAAAATAAGAAATATGATACTTGGTACAAGACCAAGTTCCTTTTCTCAAAGCAATGGGTAAGTCATCAAGGTTAGGTTCACAACCAAGGAATTTTCCAAAGGTTCGAGGGTGGGAGAAAAAGGAGCATTTAACCTCGGGTTAGATGATTAGTGTTCTTTTTGGATCGGATTAGTTTACTTTTGTTCCCTATGATATTGTATATAAAAGAAATTATTTAGACGACTAATTTTTGAAGTTGTCCCTAACTCAAGAATAGAGATGTCCTTATTAGGAGCAACTTCAAAAATATGCTTAATTTATGGAGTTGACCCTGACTCGGGAATAAAAAAATCCTTTATTAGGAGCAACTTCAGAGATATCCAAATGAGAGGTGTCAGGAGAAGTATTAGGAGTACTAAGAGTTGTATGAGACAATTCTTGTATGAAAGAGACAAAAGATGACTGAAGAGATTCAAAAGACTCACCTTCCAAAAAAGTTCTCGCCCTAAAGACATTCGTAAAAAAAGATTTAGTTCCATCAAAGTGACATTCATGGAGATAAAAACTTTTCGACTCGAAAGATGGTAACAACAATATTTCTTTTTATTATATGTATAACCAACAAATATGCATTTAACAACTCTAGGATCTAACTTTCCACAAAACCAACTATGGATATGGACAAATGCGACACATCTAAACACATGACTATGATGGCTAGATAGAAAAGGAACAAATGGAAAGAAGGAAGACATGAACTTAATGGAACTTAGACCATCTAGAACTTGAGCAGGTAGTCAGTTAATAAGATAGGCAACAATGAGGATAACTTCTCTCCAATAAGATTTAGGGACATTCATTTTGAAAAGAAGTGTTTATCTCACCTTAAGAAGATGTTTATTTTTCTTTCAACAAGGTCATTTAATGGTGTTGTTGAAAGGAATTTAGATATGTCATGATTTACATATTCTCTCCAATTATCATAACATTAATGTTTAATTCACTTTCCTAATTGTGTTTTTACCATATTAAAGAATTTGACAAATAAAGTAAAAATTTAGATTTTTCTTTCATGAGATATATTGATGTAACACGGGTACAGTCATTAATAAACGTGACATACATCACATTAAATTATTAGGAGGATATGTTGCATGGTAGTGTTTCACAAGTTAACATACATCACATTTAAGTGACTCAACAGACTCTAGAAAATAAAGAAGGAATGTGGACTTTAGAATAGAAAAAGAGAGATGTGTTAGATGGTTGTGGACAAGCCAATTTTAAGAGGACTCAAAAGTAATGCAAGATTGGAGACATAGGTATTTGTGTATATTTTTAGTTCCCAAGTGTTAAAACAACACAACTGGTAGTGGAAAACGGCAAGTGCACCGGTCGCACATAATAAGTAATAAATATTGTTATCTAAGTAGGAACTTGTGTAACACATGACAACTCTCACAATTTCTAACTCAATTAGACAACAATGTTCACAAAAACACTAAGAAACACTTTCTGATTTTTATCAAACAACTGATGTGCAACAAGAAATTAACATAGAGTATATACAATTGTCAAGACTAGATTTCATCCACTTCATTCTCATTTGTTCATGCATATGAATTTCATATTCAAGTTAAAATCAACTCATAAATTTACTCAAATCTTATTCCTAGTGACTTTGAGCCTATAACAACTTATCAAAGTCCAATCCCATGGATCATTAACAAGCAAATATGCATTAAATTCAAGAGTCCTAAGATTACTAATGAATCATGTTATATCCCTATATACAAACTTCATTAGGTATTCAATTTCAGTTCTAGGTTCAAAAGACATTTTTCAACACCTCAAGAACCACAAAATGTCATAGGTGATCAAGCCACAAAAGCATTAAGCACAAAAAACAAATACTAACTTGAATTGGAAAATCATACATATATTAATAACACAAATTACATAAGAACTTAGTTCATTACATCTAATCTCAACTAATAGGTCTAGCTCTCCATGGTAGAAAACCTAGGGTTACAAATTGAAGAAATGAGGAAGAAATTGAAACCAAAGTGAGATGCACGTTCTTTCTTAAGGTTCTTAGCAGTTGCTCCATTCTCCAATCGCGCCTACCCTTCGCATCAACACCTCCAATTCATAGATCATATCCATCATAAACCCCAAAAGGGGGAAAACACCTTAAATGAAAATTGAAACCTTCATGAGGAAATGGGAAAGCTTCCTAGCACCCCAAATAACCTTTAAGGGCTTCTCGTGGTCGCTCAAGGTGGATAGAAAGTGTGGGAGGAAGAGAATTTGTCAAACCCTTGCGAAAAACCTAAATAAATACCCTATTTTGACTATTCTAGGCCGTTACCGCCCGACTCCATCTCAGCACCGTTGGATGCTATTAGTTAAAACGCAAAATAGCAGTTTTTGTGAAGCCACTACCCGACCACTACTAGGTGTAACATCTCGTCAGGATATTACTGATTTATAAATAAATAAAATAAATAAATTAAAACCGCGCGCATTTAATAGTACCTCATTTTCCCAAAACGCGGGAAAATTTAAAAACTTTATTAAACCATCGAATAAAGTCTATGAATACCAACACCATAACGTTATAAAATTACCCATCAGGGTTTACAACTGTTTTCAAAGGCAATAAAGAAAACATAAGCATTTCCCCAAGTCTAACCCCTCTCCGCGGCTAAGCGTCACCTGAGCCACCTGCATCAACAGAATCTGGTCCCGTGTACCGCGTACACGATCATCGCCATGCACACGTAGATAGGGTGAGCTTAACAATTAAATCACATATATAAAGTTACAGAAACATAAGCATATAAACACAAGAGATCGTACATAACATAAACATCTCACATTGCCCTGTTCTTTAATTCCTACCATCTGACCCCCAATCAGATTATTCGTGTTCTACAACGTCTAAGGATTACTTCAAGGTGACTTGCTGCCATACCTATCGGCCACAACAGATAGAGCACGTGCGGGAAAACATGCTACGGATCATACACCGCAACGCCAGGTAGAGTTCCCGTATACGAACATAGTCCGTATCGTCCCAAGACTACCAAACTCGTCTGCCAACAATTGAGGAGGGCAATCTCTCTGGACCCATCCGTACTTGCCACAACCAGCACACTTACACCGGCAACACTCGCCAACCCGAGCCACAAGTCAAGGGTTTCTCGTGTTCATCCGCCATCCCGAGCCACAACTCAAGAGATGCTATTCTGAGCCACAACTCAAGGAATACCACGTGCTTAACCCCTATCCCGAGCCACAACTCATGGGATACGTTCCGAGCCACAACTCAATGAACACCAGCAATCTCACCCTTAAAGCATCACTAGACGCACTGTAGATCACAAATTCATAATCAAAACCCAAAGCTGCAGCAGTATAAATCGCCTGGCGGGGGACACGTGCCGCCAGGCGCTGCCAGCTTCCAGACCGCCTGGCGGGGGACACGTGCCGCCAAACGCCAAGCGCCCCATGAATCACAAAGTCTGCAACTACCGCCTGGCGGGACCGTTCCCACCGCTAGGCGGATGCTGTTCCAGAGACCACGATTTTCGTCGCCATCGCCTGGCGGGACCCCCTTGTCGCCAGGCGCTTCCTGCACCAGAACCCCACTATTGCCTCTCTACCGCTTGGCAGACCTAACTCTGTCGCCAGGTGCCGTATCAGTACTTATGCAGTACTACTTTTGGTCAAATACTCTTTGCATCTTGCACTCGCACCCATCCTCAATCCATTATACTCCTAGCTCAGTGTATGGTACTGTTTACTTATATGAACATTTACCACTCTCCCTCTCTACAACAACTCCCCATAAAATAATTACACGCCAAGGAACTCACCCATGGTTGGGTGTCATTCATGTTTTCCCCAAATCCATACTGACACACATGTTATTAAGGCTCTGACAGTACTAGAATATCCCGTGATCTAACATACTTCCCAAGCTTCTAATTACCATTCTCTCGACCAATTTATACACCCCCAAGTTGGCTTATAAAGTAAGAGGGAAAATATCATTACCGTAGCGGAATCTCTATACTCTATCCCCTCACAGATACACTAGAAATTGATTTACTAAGGGACCAAACGCCAATTATCCTAAAACACACTCCTAGACCAGAACAACCACTAGTATCCACGTCACTGTACTGGCGCCTGGCGGCTAGTCCCGTGCCGTCAAGCGGTGCATCAGACTTCTGGTAAAATTTCCAGAATTCCCACACCGCGCAGTCCCACTCTCCCTTGCTTTTTATTCCAGATTAATCTCCATTTCTCGCGCAATCTCCGTTATGTATTATGTTCCTCGCAGCCTACACCCACATCCATTAAAATTATTCAAAGCATTCCAATCACTGACCACTCTCACGACATCAAACCCCAATTGTTCAACCCTAAACACTTGGTCACTAT
>Ga0214545_1012006_pt1 | contig 11588 bp, 19 predicted proteins | sample CNSS4metaG_FD_160064 | JGI IMG/M metagenome (GOLD analysis project Ga0214545, IMG submission 160064) | Root nodule microbial communities from cowpea collected in UCLA plant growth center, Los Angeles, California, USA - CNSS4 | ecosystem: Host-associated > Plants > Roots > Nodule | place: USA... | reverse complement strand
AAATAAAGTTCAATGTAAAATATGAATTAAATGAACTTAATTTGGTTAAAAATATTTACTTGAAATATCAATTTTGATGGAAATATTTGTGTACATTTATATAGAAAGTCAACATCACTCTGTCACTGCCACGTGGCAATTTTTTGATTTTTTTAAAAAAATTGAAAAAAAAATTAATAAAAAAAAATTAATAAAAAATTCAAAAAAACGAGGAATTGACACGTGACACTCCCTCTAACGGTGTCAACCTTAACTTAATGGAAAGGGCAAACGTGAGACGTTTCAACAAAAAAAGGGACCATTTTGAGACTTAAAAATTTGGGTACCATTTTGAGATTTTGACTCCGAAATGGGGACCAAAGGCATAATTAAACCTAATTTTTTTAATAAAAACTAGGTATATTAATGAAGGATAAAATAATATATTCAAAATCAAAGCTATTAGTGAAGATGAAAACATGATAATTTTTTTTTCACATATTTTGGAGCATTCTACTAATGATCAAATCTAATGACCCAATTGTTCGATTAGAGGAGCCATTTTTTGAAGTATTATTCTAATGATCCAATCTAATCATCAAAGAATTATATTACTTTGATCCCTCCAAATTGTTTTGTCAAGATCTGCCACTGCTCTTAACAAGTAAATGGATCTGGTTCCATTTTTGTTGGATCTGATTCCAACTTTATGCATGTTGTTTTTAACCGATTCCCTTTTCCTTGGAACTTGAAGTTTTGAAATTCACATTTGTGTGACAGGAAACGATGATAACTTCAAATATATTATATTCTTTATTTATTTCAATCAATAATTATTTTTAAAATTTTTATTCATCATAAAAACAAATTTTGAAAATAATTATAACTCATAAATATTATTTTATATTTCTTTTAACATTAAGAACAATTTGATAATCTTATTTTTTCATCTATTAATTTTTATTTTTAATTAATCACATCAATTAAATCTCTCATAAACTTTTACAAACTTTACTCTCAAATTCACTCAATCCTTACCTCCAAATCCCTTCAAAGAAACAATACAAACATCACCCTCAGATCCACCCAAAATCATTGACTTCCACTCCCTCATATCAATTCTTACAAAAAGAACACACCCTAAATGTTAAAAAATAAAATAAAAAATTCATATTTTTTATGTGTTCTGTACGTTATAAATATAGTAAATATCAAATAATAATAGATGATATTTTAATGCATAGAGACGATAATTATAGAATATGCTCTTAACATAATTAGTTTATACTATTGTAAAATATTTTTCTTTTGGAAAAACAAAAAACTACACAAGTAAAGGGGGCTTCTCCCTACACCCCAAATGGTTTATTCTGTACACTCAAAAAGTTTTTTAATTCCTACTTTGGCTTCCACAGTAAAAGTAAATAAGTAAATGGTAAAATTTCTCTCTCTTGTACTTTATACATCAGCCCATCCCTGCACCCCTAGTTTTAAATTTAACCTAGCCCCCTTTTGTGCGACACAAATGTGGAATTCAGAAAAAAGGCCATTACGGATGTTGACATCCGGTTCAAGAATTGGATTTGCGGATGTCGACATCTGGTTCACGCATCTTGAATATGTGATTACAGATGTGGATTTTGAACTACAACATTACGGATGTCGACATCTGGTTGAGGCATTTGAATTACGGATGTCGACATCCAGTTCCTTTTTTTTTCAATTGATGGTTTGTGGAGTTTAAAATGCATTGTTTCAACTTTCTGTTGGGTGGAGTATTTGCATAGTTTCAAATAACCATCCTTGTTTTCTCTTAACACTTTATTTGTTGGTGATTTCTCCTAACACTTTATTTATTTGTGATGGATTAAACATAAAATGAGATAAATTTTGATTTTTAATTTTATAGATATGCCTAGGACACAAGGTAGTTTGACAAGACGTGGTGGTTCTTCTTTTGCACATGATGTACCCGAGAGTTTTGCACATGGTGCTACACGAAAGAGACCAACAACTTCAGCTCGTAGGAAGGGTCAGCATGCTATACTCGCTTTACCTGACCAAAACCCACCATCATGTCATCATGATGAGGATGTTATTGAACATGAGGATGTTGATGTAGCTTAGGAGCAGGAGTAGGAGTAGGGGATTGAGAATGATGGAGCAGGATTTCCTGGTGGTCCATTTGATACTTCCTTATTGACTCGTTATGTTGATCATGTAGCACATGTCATATGGGAGGGTTAGGTTAGTCAAAAAAATTTAAAAATGGTTTTTTTATGGTTCATTTGTTGTTTTATTATTTTTTGGTTTTTTTCTTAGGATCAATTATGAAATTGGTTTATCATTCTAAAAAAGTTAAAAGATTTGGACGATCCCACGTCTCTATTGAGCCTTTTGTGTTGAATTCTAGCTTGTTGCATTTGTGCGATGTTTTGTATGATTACCCTGATACTGGGTTGATCTTGGGTTTTGTTGGGAGATGGCAGCCTGAGACAAATAGTTTTCATCTGCCTATTGGTGACCTGACTATCTCTTTAGATGATGTGTGGTCGCTAATACATCTTCCAATCGCTAGAGAGTTTTGCCCAAATGAACCACTTGATTATGAAACTTCAATAGAGACTCTGATGACACTTGTGGGTGTGGATTTGGCTATGACTTCAGATGAGTTGAATCATTGTCGTGGTGCGCAGGTTAGACTTATTTGACTAAGAGACCTTTATAACAACTGTTGCGAAAACTAGCTGTGGGAGTTTTCTACGCGAGTGTATCTTTTGCACCTTGTTGGGTGCACTATATTTGCTGATAAGATTGCCACTTTCGTTTGTGTGTAGTACCTACAACTGCTTAGAGATCTCCCTACATGTCATAGATATGCTTGGGGAGTTGCTGCTCTTGTTTACCTTTATGAGTAGCTAGGAGATGCTAGCTTTGCATCAATAAAGCAATTATCTGGATATCTACCTCTTTTATAAGTACCACATATATTTTACTTTTATTTTCGTTTTCATATCAATAGTTAAATGAAATGTTATTTCATGTAGAGTTGGATATATGAGCACTTCCTTGCATTGGGAAGGAAACAGTTATGCGATACATATGTCAGACTGAACCTCGTGCAACACGTTTTGTCACTAGACGAGTTACTTCTATTCTACATGATATTAGAGCCTAGTTAGATGTTGTAACATATGATGGGGTGATATGGTCCCCATATGGATCACATAGAACTGCTCAACCCCATATCGTAGCTTCCATGTTTTCTGGCTTCATCAAGCTTGGTAGCATGGTTCACTATCATATGCTGGAACGTGTGCTACAACAATATGGGTTTATGCAGCCTATTCCACGATCGCCAAATGCACTTCCTATGGTCAACTTTTCTATTATTGATGATCGATGGAGACACTACGACCAGTATGTCATAGTTCATGTGATGCTCGCATCAGCTCCATTTTCATGTGTTGATGGATATTTACAGTAGTTTAGGAGAGTCTTTCATCCTTATCTTATACGTGGTGTTGACGACGAGCGACCTAGTTTTGTGGTTATGCCTTGACTTCGTTGAAATCTACCAAATGACATGCCAGTGTGGAGGACATCAGAGTTTATTGGTCTGTTAGCAATTTATTTGTTGACATTATTAATTACTTAAATAATTTACATTAATGTGGTGTTGTTGCAGGGTGTCATGAAACACATTGTTAGCGGCATCCAAAGGATGATAAATTGTAGAGATGTTATTAAGGGCATAGTTGTTTGGGATCGGACGCATGAGTTATTACAGATAGCTTATGATGTCACACAAGAAGAAGAGAGCAAAAGAGGTCGTAGTGGTCGAGGATGACGACCATCCACATTTAGATAGTAGTTTTACCTTATATTTGTATTTGATGTTGGACCTTAAATGTGTTGAAGTGTGATATTATATGCATATTTCTTTTTTGTTGGATTCTATATTAATTAATTCCATCTATGATTAGAAATTAACAACATCTACTTTATTAGCAATAAGGCCAAAATACATCCGTCCCTTGACTAGAGGAGTTACCATTTTATGTATAAGTTAAATAATTACAAAAGTTTTTTTCCAGTACATTACAATATTAAATATCCTAAAATAAACTACACCACTAAAAAAATTAATACAAAAAACAAATATCAGTCATCCATAAGATCTACATAAGTACGATTCATATCTATCAATTGTACAAATGTCTGCATCCTATTTGTATAAAATGATGCCCACACCTTTGCCTTAGGGGTAACAATTGTTGGATGATATCATATCCACCATCGGTAATCGACAACCTTCTTGTAGTCAAACCTGTGAACATGTAATTAGTCAATAAAGAAAATAAATGCTATAAATTAATAAAGAACTTTACCTGCACAAAATGAGAACCATGAATATGTTCGATACAAATTAGTCAATGTTGACTTTGCGTACTAGGTGGGGATGTACAAAGTGGGAATATCTTCGATTTCTTAACCGATGACAAACATACTAGGATTACGTTATATCGATTAGCAATCGCACACCCCATGTCTGGTATAGTCATCCACTTGTCCCAATTAGCCTGTTTATAATTAATGAAATAATAAAAAAATAATTTCATAAAAAATAATTATTAAATAAGTGTCAATAGTAGTGTATAGAATTTATACCCTTGATAGTGAATGGACTAGCAAAGACTTTCTTAGTTCTTCAAGTCGATCATGGCTTCTAACTAATGTTGTGTATTCATCACGCCACTAACTAAGTTCTTTGTACAAATCATGTCTAATCAAGGGCCATGACTCCTCACTCGTTCCAAAAAAATGCAGCAATGCATCTATACCTATAATGTCCATCAGCAACTACATCCACAACATCCTCAATGTAAGATTGACAAATCGGATGGAACTGTTCTAACATGGGTCTTCTCATTTCTTGCATTACACATTTTGCCTTCAATTTATTTTCTTTCTTTGTAGCAAATGTGTCATGAATTCTCAATGAAGGCGTCAACATGCTCGATATGAAAGGGATCTCGTTTTGTTGACTTTTGAGATCAATGACTTTTAGGTGCACCCTTCGTTTTAATTTTATTCGCTGGCGGCAACATCAATGTCATCGAAGGGCAAACTATGTCAAGTAATTTTTATTTAATGGTCACTTTTCTTGTAATATCAACGTCTTTGAAACGATTGAGCACTAGGTCAAATTCTCTTTGAATAGATAATTGCCCTTGCAGTTATGAAGAGGAAACATTTGAGATGGTCAACCTAGTCAACATTATATGAATTTTTTTCAAAGGAATCATCCCAGAGTCATATCGTGCTAATTCACAAGCACATGGAAGACTATATGTCTTTCTCAGTACGCAACCACAATGACTAGTATCAAATCCTATTTTCTTAACTCTTTTTAACTTCGGAGCAAGGAGTTCTAAGGCATATCTAGATACATATCCCACCAACCTTTTATAACTCAATGTCTTGTAAGAATCACTCATGAGGTTAAGACTTCTTTTGAAAGACGACTTTATTTCGTTATGTTGCAGAATAATGACGTAGTGAATTCCATCCCAACACGAGCATAGGTCATCCATACTACTTCCAAGAACTTTCTTTAGGCTTTAATGAGCAGACTCAACTCTAATACAAATTTTATAGTACATCACATAAACCATAAATGAATTAAATAATGAATATATAAGATGCAAACATACCCACTTGATGTTTTATTTCCTAAATGCAAAACTCTGTTTGTCCAGGCCTTCACAAAGTATTTCTTATAAGGAATGATCCATAAGTCATTAAGATATTTGAAGAATAAAGGCCACGACTAACAAACAAGCTGAAGGCGATTAACACAATCGGTAAACTTACACTCATCTTCATAATCCATTACATTTTCCCATGCTTGCAGCACAACATCCCATGCATCAATAGAATTCACTAACATTTTGCATTTTGCCTAGACATTTTTCTGAATGTGGAAACAACACAGAAGATGATAATATTTAGGGAAGACAATGCTAATAACATTCATTAAAGCCAAATTCTTGTTAGTAACAATGACTTGTGGACCACCCTCAGACGTCATAAAGAGACCTCTTAGCCATTCAAGAGCCCAAGTGTATTATTTTGTCTTTCACTAGATAAAAATGCAAATGTGGTTGAGAACATTAACCATGCTGAAGTAACACCAACAAATGGCAACCAGAGTATTTGACAAATCATTGCTCCTTAGTCAACTATTGTAGTTTTTAACATTAAAGCACAATGGTCTGATAGTTGTCTATCATGAATATGTTGTTTGCAGCCACACCATTTCTCCAACCACTCATGGGATACTAAGATTCTATCTAGCCTACTTTTTTCTATACCATTTGGCATGTACCATGTATGCTTTCTACCAATTATTAGCACGTCTAACATTTCAATTTTCTTCATGAAGTCACTAATCATTTTCATTTCTCTTTTACTACTACTCCCTATGCGTAAACCTTTCCTCTCATTCAGTTTTCTGACTACATTAAAATCCCCAAGTATGCACCACATTTTGCAAGGTTCTCACATTTTGATGCACTACAAAAAATCATGCTAATAATGGCGGTTTTAATATGGCAGTTCTAAAAAACTGCCATAATTTTCTTTATATTATGACAATTTTAACTGCCATATTTTGTATTCAAAATATGGAATTTCCAAACGCTATATACTATACATATAATAAATATATCGTTTTTTCTTTTGCTTTTCATTCTCTCATTCTTATTTTTCTATTACTGACTTAAAAAGATACAAATCAGTTTTTCTCTATTTTGAATTTTAGGGTTCTGAGAACCCCATTGATATTGAGAGCATTGTGTATCCAAAGGCAAGGTTGAGTGTGCTGCCGCGGTCGTTCTCAACTCCTTCGCCTACCTCCCCGTGTCGTAGAGCGTTACTAATCGCCATCCCACCACCTCATCCTACACCTCGACTTCGATGTTGACACCATTGACACCACCCTTGTCACTAACCTCGACCTCCACCTCATCCATGTCCACATCTCGCGTGTCGAGGAGATCACTAACACCGTCATGGCGCTCTTCGTCGGCCTCCTCCGTCACACACACATCATCTCTCGCCATGTGGTCTTTATCTTCGATTGGCTTAGCTCCGTCCAGTCTCTCTACTACGAGATGCGTCGTTGTTTGACCTCGTTCTCAGCATCGTCGAAATCTCCAGGTTCGCTAGGTATTTGGCCATTCGCAGCTTGGCCTTCAAAACGAGTGTGCTCTAATTTGATACTCAAGCAAAACATATTTTTAATCTTTCTTTCATTGAGCGAATAACCCTTCTTCAATTGAAATTAAAATAGTAATCGATGTTCTTATGGTTTAATTTTATGATCCACCTTTTAGCCTTTCCCTTCTTATCTTTATTTGATAAGATCAGTAAGCAAAGAGATATGATGATTTTTACATTGGTCCATGTTTCTGAATCACCGCGACCGACAAATCTTACCAATTTCTGATAACAGCTATAACTTTTATTTTAGTTGTATTGGTTTCTGTAATTGTATTCATGCTTGTATTGTGTTTTGTTTTAGGTCAGTGACATTCTACTTTATATGCAGTATACGCTATTCTGATTTATTATGCGAGCGGATATTTATTTGTAGATGAGAGCCAATAATTTGTTATTTTCTAAAGTGTTTTTATTGTTAATCATGTAGTTTGAACTGAAGTAAAACCTTTTTATATTAAAGTTTTTTTTTTTGTATATCTTATTCTGCTGTGATGAGAACATGTAAAATTGGGCATTTATATGTTGTGGAATGCTGATGAAACCATAACAACTATGAAACTTGGATATTGATTTTTTCAATTAAATGATGGACAACCATAGCAAGAAAGTTTGAAAAAGTTTTTAATTTTTCCTATTTTTGATGTTGGTCTTTAATTGTTGGCGATGAAAATCCAGCCTTTTCATTCAGGTACTGCACACTAAGAGGTTGGTGTAACAAATCCTTCCACCTGAGGAATCCTAGGTGTCCATAATGCAATTACTTATTTAACTTTTGTTTTAATCTATTTTATTTTCTTTGCATGAATTAGGCCAACTTAACTATTTGTTTGCCCTTTTCAATATTTTATGTTTCATTCCAATAATGATTTAGGAATATGACATTGCTGCTTATGCCTCTTTGATACCGCAAATAAACGTGTTGCCTGGATATTTAGTTAAATCATGAAATTGAATCTTCATTGCAAAAACAAAGAAATTTACTATAGTAAACTCAAATTGAATTAATTTTTATTTTTGAAATCTGGTAGGATATATGATACTCATTATTGTTGTCTAATGGTTGATCAAACTTACAAAAAAATGATGTTTGTTTTATGAATGTTATTATGCTCACAAAGTGTTGTGAACACCACATGCCATGTCATTTTCATTTTTGAGCCAAATGCCATTTTAATAGATATAAGTGGATATTTTTAATAATGATCTCATGCTTTTTAATCCAATCCTAAGAGGTTGGGTGAAGCTGATTTCAAATGATTGTTTTCTTTCTACCAACATAAAAGTGACTTAGTTCCTTTGTAATAGATGAACTTGATTGCAAAGTTGAATAACCCATACATTGTGGAGTACAAAGATGCTTAGGTGGAGAAGGTAGGGACTACTTTTCTTCTTAATTTAAAACTTTTCAGTCATACGTTTATATAGACATGAAAAACTAAGTTTGAATATTTACAAACAATCAACTCATTCTGATCTAACCACACTTCATAGGCATGTTTATGATATTTTATATTTTGTAGGAGGACCAAATATATTTGAATAAGTTATAAGTTTTTTTTATTCCAGGTACCCGATGTTAGAAGTGGTGCTTGTAACGTCCCATTTAATCAATAATCCTAATTAAAGAAAACGTTACATAAGATAACATAGTAGCACGGTCTTTGAGCATAAACACTACTCCTTACAATATTCAAGGCAGACGACGATGCCAAAACAAAACAAGATACAAAGTTCAATAGTTATCAAATTGAAATTTAAAGGACAAGCCAATACATGGGCCATAGCCCTATAATAAAGCCCAAAATAGTAGAATCCAGCCCAGGTAGGCTACGCAGCGGAACCATCACTTCCCTATTGACCACGAATGTTTCTCGCATTTGCTCACATCAATAAATTGATGATCATCGCAAAAAGAGAAAATCACACATACAGGACATACAACAAACAACAGAAGGGTAAGCTAGAGCCAAAAAATAGTTTATCATGCAGTTACATACAATTTCATAGTTCAAGATACATATGTCAACCCATCATGTTATGACTTACAAACAATACACTAAGACTCAGACACGACTCATCTAGATACGTATAATTTAGTTGGATTTAGCGGATGCTTTCACTTGTGGTGGATTCCCTACTCTATCAAGCTGCTCACCCCCGAGCTAAGTGTTACAATGTCTCAACCCCCACACACAAGGTTAGCCCTTAATGGGTTTCGAGCCTCCTACTACTCTCACCACAGGAGTCAGTCCGCTCTATGTGAGACTAACTGGCTCCTTAGAACGTTAGGATGCAACCTTACCTTGAATCCTTACTAAATTATATAGATGGGGCACCACCATGAACTCCCACTAATAAGGGCCATGGAATTACGTTTCGACTAATTGAGGCACCACCATGAAGTCTCACCTCGAGGCTCATGGAATTACGTCCTAACCACATACAACTCAGATTTCCAATAATCACATCAAATCCTTTATCATGCCATAACCATGCCACTTTGATAACCAACCATCTCATTCAAGTCACATGACAAGATCATACCAAACCTATCATTCACAACCCATGAACCATATCACTCATGCATAATCATTCTTCTCATGCTTTTAACATAACAATTCAAATCAAGCAAGTGCCAACCATCCAAGAAAAGAGAAACAACAAATAGCAAAGCATCCTCGCCCAACTCCTCGCTCAGGCTGAAAGGTCTCGCTCAGGCGAGAGGGTCTCTCTCGCTTAGGCGAGCTCCCTTCACCTAGGCGAGAGCTCGAGCAGAGTGGAATAGTGGCTTACGCGTTCTCTCGCTTAGGCGAGACCTCCTCACCTGAGCGAGATAGACTCTCACTCAAAACAGGAGCCTGTCGCTTGAGCGACAGCTCGCGCAACCAATATGGGCGAGTTGCTGCAGATCTCGCCTAGGCGAGATACACTCGCTTGGGCGAGAAAACCAGAACCCTCCACTGTTTCACGCAGGCCAACAACAATATTCCATCGAAGCAAAACACATATTTCATTCAAGACATCACATACACCATACATACATCAGAAACACGAAATAAGCCTAAAAATGGTAAAGAATCAATTTAAACTTAGTGACCCTAGCTTCCTTTACCTAGAAATAAGCTAGCAAGGGACCTTGACGCTTAACCCCACAAACACAACAGCTTCGAGAGTAGTTTTAAGAGTTACATATAGCGACAGTGAAAGGAAATGAGGTCACTACTGTGAACTGTAAGACCCGTAGAATTTAATTAATTAAATAAATAATTAATTAATAAATACGGGAGGGGTAATAATTATGACATTAAATGATGGTTGGTATGACGTGGTAAAGTACTAGCTCAAATGGTTGAGAGTACTTTAATTGTGTGATAGGACTTGGGTTCGAGTCCTATGCATGATACTTTTTGTGTTATTATTATTATTTCAATCTATGAAAGCATGTTCTGTTATGATATGATGCTTGAATTGTGATGGTTAGCATGAAACATGATTGGTTGAAATGGTTATGCACTTGAGTGGTAACAAAGGGTAAATGAAATTTAATTCGTTTTAATATTTTAAGTAACCTAAAGTACTAGTTTAAAAGGAAAAAGTTGGAGTTTATGCAAGGTTTTGGCAAGCTGGAATAGTAACCTAAATTAGAGCACAAAAATCAGAGAGATTGGTGAGGTTTGAGTGAGGTTCTGGTGAGGTTTGAGTGACCACATCAAGAAGGGGAAGACATAGAGATCATTGGAATATCTCACACAACTCAATTTAAGCAAAGGAAATTCCAGGTTAGGGGAGCTTTCTACGTTAATTTTGATTGTTTGGTCTGAACTGTATGGAAATACTATGTAATTTAAGCATGTTTTGTGTCTGCATCATAATTTCGTTGAATTCTGGAATTTTTCCAGAAACCGCCTGGCGGGCTATACTTAGCCGCCAGGCGGCTCATGCATTTGAATGTGTATTGTGGGGATTTCTGGGTGCAGCGCCTGGCGGTGAATCCCTGAACCGCCAGGCGGCTCAAGGTTCGTGAGCATTCTGGGTTTTGGTGATGAACTGCCTGGCGGTGATGAATTTCCGCCAGGCGACGCGAGACTGAGTTATGGTTTTCGTCAATTCTGGGTGTTATAACGTGATTCTGATCGGAGGGAAATTAGGGGTTGGTGAGTTAGAGATGATGTAACGTCATATTTTATGGAGATTCCGTATATTTAGCAGATGACTTTGATGGAACAGTGTACAAGAACTCTAGGGTTAAATGTTGGGATTCCATTAGTTATGATTCGAAATTGGATACTGGTAGAGTATAGTGGGATTAATCGATCATTGTA
>Ga0214545_1012004_pt1 | contig 11592 bp, 5 predicted proteins | sample CNSS4metaG_FD_160064 | JGI IMG/M metagenome (GOLD analysis project Ga0214545, IMG submission 160064) | Root nodule microbial communities from cowpea collected in UCLA plant growth center, Los Angeles, California, USA - CNSS4 | ecosystem: Host-associated > Plants > Roots > Nodule | place: USA... | reverse complement strand
AAAAACTTGTAAAATTAACCGTTAATTTTTAAAAATTTAATAAATAATTAAATTGTAAAGGGTAAAATTGGAATTATGAAATGTGGACACAAAAGAGGGAATCCCCTTTATATATAGTTATAGATTAATATTAATAGATAATGATATTATATTATTATTAAATTAATTATATATAAAATAAATTTATATTTATTAAAAATAAAATAAAATGAATGAAAATAATAGAAAATAATTGTTAATAAATAAGAAAAAAATATAAGATAACTTTTTTTTTTTACAGAAAACAGGTAAAATATTAATATCAACCGCAAAATAAAATATAAATATGTATTCATAATAATAGTAGTAAAATAATGCATGTAAACAAAAGAAAGAATTCAGAAGCTTGTGATCCGAAGTTTTGTTTAGTACAAGAGTTTTTCATGTTGAAAGTGGAAACAACTAACCCAAATACCTCTTCTTGGGGCCAAGGCCTTTTTGTAAAGAGGCAAGGCCTTTTTCTAATTGAGCCCATTTTATCTCTCTAGTTACCTTCAGAGTTTGCACCTTTTGAAATAATCAAAGTGCTTTGGGTTTATATATATATATATATATATATATATATATATATATATATATATATATATATATATTTTACAATTTAAATTTTAGTTTCACACACTCTTTCAGGGTTTATACTTGCTCACACTCTTTTGTTTTTTAATCTTATAAAGCTCGAACTAGAAATGATGTCTGATCATTTTTTTAAAGAATCAATTAAATTGTTTCTTACATTAAGTATTTCCTTACAAAAATACTTTTAATTAAATTCGTTTCTTTTAGTTCAATGAGTAGTTGGTGGAATATATGTCCTTAAATTTTGTTCAAAAATTTGATTATGTTGGGCTTGGTATAAGAATAAAGTAACTGATTATATATCTAATCATATTTCATTCTAATACATAGTTTTGAAAATATATGTATTTTAAGACACATCTTATGCTATAAACTAATTTAATCAATTTTATTAATATGTTGTTCTAATTGATTGAGTCAAAATCAGTAAAAGTACTTTTTATTTTAAAAATATCAATGAACCCCCTTTCACATAAAGATATGAAAGATAAGTGTTTATATGATAGGATACAAATGAGAGAGAAAAATATATTAGTGAGGTGTTTTTATTTGTTGGCATAATTTGATATAACTGATAAATTTTAATTTATTTTTATAGATTTAGATGATTTCGTTTTTAGGTTTTTAATTCAAACGGACTAATCTAACGATAGGTTGGTTCGGATTAAACGATGGAAATTATTACTAAAATAACAACAAATTAAATTAAAAAAAGAAATTAACGCTAAATTGCTCGCAACTATCAAATTTGTCATAATTTATGAATGGAGAAAGTTCAAATTAGAATTAAATTTGCAAAATTTACAAGAAATTGCTACCAATTTTCTTGGAAAATATTTTGTATAAAATATTTTTTACAATAAATTTTGTCGAAAATATTTGTAAATTTTATAATTTTGTAAGAAATGATTATCCACGAAAAAATTATCTATCAATTAAAATTTTTAGAAAAAATAACAAAAAAAAATCTTTTCTTATAATTTTTTTAACAAATTTTAAAAAAAAAATCTTATATAATATAAAAATTTATAGTAGTAGTGATATACATTAATTCAGTATCTATATATGGTTAAATCATACATTCAGCCTTTTATATTTTCCGGTGAATGTTTTAATCCTTTCTCTTTTTATATATATCACCGTAATTGATTGTTCTTATAACTGCATACAAATTAACATCTTTCTTATACTAATGGTTTTCATTTTCAAGACTCTGTTGTTCACTGAATATTTTCACTCAGTTCCCAAACTGTATATAACTGTAAAAGTTTATGCTGACTCCACTCTGGTATTTATATATATATACACACAAATATTCCCTGAGAATAAGCTTAAAATAGTAAGAATCTTGAAGGTAAGTAACTATGCATAATAGTTAGTTTTTGTTGCAGTATAGGTAGCTAGGAAAGAAATTTGATGATCAGGGTTCTTTCTTTTGGTGCAGAAAAGAGAAAGAAAAAGAAGTAATAACACGTCTTTGTTTGATCAGAATAAACGTTATGAACAAGGTTGCATGCTCACGTTTCTACACAGTAGAAGATGTTGATATAATTATTCAAAAGTGAGACCAAGAATCTAATATATATATATATATATATATATATATATATATGATTGAGGTTATGTGGGACAACATGCCTCGGAACGAAGAAGGAATAGATTGGAATCAAAAAGAGAGAGAGTGAGAGAGAGAGAGAAAATGATGAGGAAAAGCAAAAGCTGGTAGGGTTACAGAGAGAACATATTCACGCCTAGACATGTGGGCATCATCAGCAACTATCTATGCTATAGTAAAAGCTTGCTTGGGATTCTGAGCCACACCACAAAACCTAATAACTTTAGTTCTTCTTCTTCTCTTTCTCATGCTGCTGCTACTACTGCTACTTCTCTGCTTCTGGTGGACCTAAACCTCTTTCTTCGAACTTTCTTTGCTTTTATCATCAGAGTCTGTGTGTATATACACATTTTTTGTGATCACTATCCCATCACTAAGCTACGACCAACCGACCAACAAAAACCCTTCTTCCAACAAAGAGAGATTCTCTTTTTTGACTATCTTGTGACACCTTTATTCCTTCTAGTAAGCAAGCAATTACCTAGCTTTGAAACTTGCAAAAAAGCAAAACCACACCCAAACTCCCAGATTCTTCAATTATCATCTCAGTGACATCATAACCATGATTAGGTTATGACAAATCTGCTTTATATTATACCAGATTGACTTTATTCTCTTACTTTGTAACAACAGCAAAATTAAGGAATATATATATATATATATATATATATATATATATGTGTGTGTGTGTGTGTGTGTGTGTGTGTTTCTTACTTTGTCTTTGTCTTGTACTCGCATTTGATGATGATTTCACGTTTGTTTTATTCTTTGTCTGGATTAGTTCTTTTGTTTTGGAACTGAAGTCAGACATATATAGAGTTGTAGTGTGCTGAAACTGAAAGAGTTGCATGGTTTTGAGTGTGTTTTGGCGTTTCCTTAACGAGAAGTGAAACATGTCTTTCTTTTCCATCGTTAGCGCTCTCAGTTCACACATACAAAACAAGGAAGTACGATAGATGCATTTGGTCAATTTCCTTATAATTTCATAATCATTTTCGACACCATATTAGTAGTACATATTCGTATTGCTACAATTCTACCAAATATCAACGTGTCTCTTTTATCTCTCACTCCCATGGTCCCAATTTGGATCTATTCAAACTGCTTTTTCTGTGAAAGGTTAAAAATCAGTAATCAAGATGAAAAAGGGCTTCTCAAAATATATATATATATATATATATATATATATATATATATATATATATCTGAACAATTAATATTTTTAGATGGTTTTTAAAAGCAAGTTGGATGTACCAGCCCCAGTGGGTCAGATCAAACTACAGATTAAACATGACAAAATATCAATGCACGATCGTGGAAGATAAAATGTTTCATGAAACTGAATCTCATGCACAATTCATTACTAACCCTCCCAAAGTATGAGTGTCCACATTTTAAAGTTTGCATTGCCCTTGAAAATCAGAAAAAAAAAAAAAAAAGATATAATGGATTCCAACTTGGTATAATTGTGTTGATAAATGTGTCTTCAAAACTCATTTTCTTTCTCTGTGTCTCTCACTATGCATTTCGTTTGACTTTCTAATTGTGGTTATATATCTCGATCGGTGTGCTAGAATTTCTTTGACATTGTTATATATACTCAAACACGACCATTACTTTTGTTTCAAATATATTTTGTTGCCAATTCCATTATTATAGTTTACTAACGATATTTAGATTAATGAAAACCAAAAGGGGTAAGAAGTCAGACACATTAATGTTCAAAGTTTCTGAACTTACATTATAGCAGCTGGTGCAAATCGTGAAAAGAGAAAATATAAAAGTGACATCACCACCATATATAAAGAAAACCTTCTAGACTTTCACACAATTAGTAAACTTAACCGCTCATGTCATCACAAAACATGCATATAAACAAATACACCAATATACCTTCGCTCAACATGTTCATACAACATAAAATATCAACGACATCCAACGTTGGAGAAAGGAAATTACTTGAAGAGTTGCGTTGCGTACCATTTTCTTGTCTTGATGTAACAACACAAAGTGTTGTCTTTCCTTCCCATTTATCCTCGTAAGACAGGACTCGTGCATAAAGGTAGAATCCCATTCCAAAGTTAGCAGCAAGTGATTGATTCTAACTCTTATACATTCGATCATGCATTACTATGATGATCATAAAAATATATCTGTGGCGATCGACTAGGAAATTAACCCAAAAGCTGTAGAATTGAAGTGGCTTAATAATACTGCAAGGATCATCATCACAACAAGTGGTTATTTGAAGGAGTGAAACAAGGAACTTCACTCCATGCATTGCCACTTCCATTCCAAAGTGCATCATTTCCCGAACCACCCATCAAGAGATTTTTTGGCAAATTCAAACCTTGAATATTTTCCTCCATCTTTATCGTGTTAACCTGAGGCATCAACCCACTCAGACCAGAAATGGAATCTAGTTTAGAACGAATGTTAAACCTGACTCCATCTTTTGCATAACTTGGAGGTTCAGCATTGTTGTTTTCTCCACCACCAAACTGAAACAACCCAATCTGTGGCTCAGTGCTCAAAAACGGAAACTGCTGCTGAACTTGTTGTTGCAGATTGTTCAACCTCCATTGCTCACCGAGTCCATTTGACAACATACTGTTACCAAGCGATGAAGCTGAACCAGTACCGATTTGAAACTCAACATCGCTGCTATTTCTAGCCACCAAAGGTGTCGTCGTTGTCATCGTCCCAAAATGAGATCCAATGCCTCCATAGTCACTGTTATAGTGATGCAAGGAGGTCAAGAATGGAAATTGAGTTTGCGTTGGAGTTGGGAAGTGAGTCATCATCACATGATCAGTGGTGCAGCCACTGGAAGAAGAATTAGCACTTGCAGAGGTAGAACCTGTCGAGGGTTTCATCGGAGACTTCGATCTACCGCCACTTCCTTTGCTTCTTTTGTTCCTTCTGCAACCACCACCAACCGGCACGTTTCTGAGTGCACCGCCTCTGGTCCAGTAACGCCGGCAGGTCTTGCAAAAGTGCCGCGGCTGTGAAAGGCTGTAGTTGTTGTAGTAGCAAAACTTGGTGTTGGCAGATTCACATCGCGGACATTTGAGTGCTGCATCAGGTTGGTGTATCTTCGCCATTCTAGCTCTATCAGCCATTGATCCCGGTCTAATTGAGCCCTGGTAGCTACCACTACCACCACCTCCGATAGCAGCCGTCACTGATGAAGGTGGCGGCTGCTGAAGAGACGGTGGAATCTGTGGATTCTGGTTGCCAATTCCTGCCGGCGGATTAGGATGCTGCTGGGGATTTTTTTTTTTCACAAGTGAGTAAAAAAAGAGAAGAAAAAGGAAAAACTATACATAATTGAATATATCTATACATATACAAAGAGTATATTCAGGAAAAATAAAATAAAATAAAAGATTGATAAAGTTGTATATGAGTAGGAATATTGATTTGTATTCTTAGCTTTATTGATGAAGAAGCTAAGAAAAAAAGGGAAAGAAATTGAAGAGAATGAAAGAATTAATCCTTGCCTGTTGTGACCAGTTGGGTGGATCTAGATAGATTGGAAGGGACGGGAAGACCATAGCTCTTGTTAATTAGAGAGCTTTGTATCTCTTTTGTAAAAGTGTTGATGGGTTGTTTCTTTGGTGGTGTGTGTGGGTGGAGAATCACATCAACATGAGAGAGTTGCAGAGAAAGAGATCACAGGGGACGGGAAAAAAGATAAAGGAGCTTGTGTTGTGTGGGGGTGTGTCTATATATATTTAATTTTTACTTTTTTCTTCTTTTTGTTCCTATTAAAATTATTGGAGGATTATGGAGGAGCACCGAACCAGTTTCTTATTATTCCATAACCACTTTTTTTTTCTCTTCTTCTGCTTTTACTGTGGCATTAACGTTATAAAGACTTTACTCTCCAATGGCCATGCATGTTATAAGAGTTAAAGAATAAGAGAAACCCTAGCCCTAGGTTTAGATTAACATAGTGTGAGGTTTTTGAGTAATAATAATAATAATAATAATAAATAAATAAATAATAATAATAAGTTGGAATTGAAAAGCAAAAAGGTGTTGAGTCATGGAGTCATGGTGGGGAGGTCATCGGTGGATGCGTCACAATCGAATGTACCTTTGTTTCCCTTCCGCCAGCTCTCCTTCAGAAAAAAGTGTTCATTATTTTTTTCATTCTTTATATCTCATTAAGCTTTTCTTCAGCAACAGCTTTTTCCTTTTCTGTGTCAAATTATTCATTAATACATGTGTATCATAAAAAAATACTCACCTTTTTGGATATTTTGCTACTTATTAATTATTACCACTTCCCTCGTACCATTAGAATCACTATAAAAGATGCGTTTACCCTTATGATCTTACCAAGAGTGAGTGGTGTTAATTAATTCAAACATTTGATAAACAAGATGTAGAATGTACTCAAAAAAACTATAGCCATTACCAAGTGAAAGATTGCTTTTTTAAGCAATGAAACTTTGTTTCTAGGTTATTGGATATCAAGCCATTAATTAATTAGCCTTGGAAATTGGAAGTTTATTTATATATGTTACATGGGAGGGAAAAGAAAAGAAAAATATGCATTAAACTTTTGCACTTTACACTTTTAAGATGATTTAAACTAGTTGGGTCTAGAAGAAAGAGAGGCTATCTATGTATATATGATTGATAAAGGTTCGAGTTGTCATAAAAATATCGAGCATATACTTTATTTTCATCAACGTGATTTTCCTCTAATAATATATACATGTGAAAAAAGTTATAACACAAAATTAAGACTTTAAGTATTTTTTTTTTCTCTCTTGAAATTTAACACTTTTAGCTCATACGAGTTAATAACTTTTTCTTGTCTTTGATCTCATCATTAGTCTCCTTATAGAAAAAGATGACTAGACTAACGAAATTTAATTAAAGTAATTATGAGAAATTAAATAATCGGGAAATAAATACAATATCAAATACTTTTCATTTAATTTTTTTTTTTGAGAACTCATGATTACATTGAAAGCTATTTTTTCTTGACACCACCCTCAAGCACTCTATAAGTGAGACTCAAAATACTACCCACAAGGACATGCTTTGTCAACACACATGCACTCATTAAACTTGAAAGGTACTAAGAGTGAAATAATTAAACATAATTAAATTGAAAATCATTCTTCAATCACAACAATAAAATTTAGACATGATTGGAATTTTATTCATATCAATTAATTCAGGTTGTTGTGCAATTAGTTAGTGCAATTGAAATATTTAACTTAAAGTAAAATGGGAATGAATTTAGCAAGCTTAATCTAATAATACCAATAGAACAATATTTGTGTGAGTAGTTCCTTAAATATTATATCAATATATAAATTTATATGGTCAAGTGTATTATATAGTAATAAAACATGTATATTTATTTTAACTAAAAAACCTTTTGATTATTTTGCTTTAATTTCTTTCATATTGTTCAGAAAATTTCCTAAAACTGAATCAATTTTTTTAAACAACGCAACATGGAAATTAGATTCTTAATTTGCACTTCCAAGCTTCTTTAATTATCATCACAATAATACATAATTATATATCCCATTGTCTATTAATTTTGTAGTTATTATCATTATGTGTGTTATAAAGAAAATATATAGTGATTTGTGTTACCACTGAACCACTAAATTTACGTTATGGTCGTCTGCCAAACTACGTTGAAATTGAAATGACAGATTTTGAGTAGACAGTGATGGAAGGGCTGTTCTCACTTCAGACAAACAAAACGTGCAAATATAACATCCTTGTCAACTTTTAAGAATATTAACGTTGTTGGTTAATATAATGTCTAAGATTAATGTATGTTGTTAGATAATTTTAATTTTAACATCAACTTATATTTAATTAGTAATTATATGTTCATTGTTGAAACCAGATTCTTGATAGTTATTTTGAGATCGATTAAATGTTGGCACATTTATTATAAATTGTTGAATTCGGTTTGACCAGCTAGAAATAAATAAATTGACTTACTAAATTTATAGAAGTATATAGTGGTATATATTTTAATACTTACTTAATATTAAAGAGTTTTAATATTTTTATTGTATTTTTAAATATGAAAATGTGGTTATTTGTAAATGAGATTATAACTCTCTAACCTACTTATAAGCTAAAACTTATTTAGTTGAGTAAATAAGTTGAATTTCAAATTATAATTAAAAAAAATCATTTTTCTAATCCAACTTGACACAAATTAAGAATGAATTAATTAAGCTTGTTTAAGGGTGTGTTTTCATCCATTTTGATATCTTAGCTCTTCAAACCTTATAATCCAATATTTTCTATGTCATATTAAAGATTAACTCATGATAACTAGGAAGAAAACATTTATTACAGTTAAACCATGTATTGATGTTAAGATTTGAAATGATGACAATAATATAAAAGCCGACAAAATAAAATTAAAGTTAATAAATCGATTATAATAATTTGTAGAAAAGTGTGTTTTTGTATCTAAACCATTTTTGGTTAATTTTATTTTTGGTTTCAAAACTTCAATTACTGAATAAGTAATGATTTTAGTCACTTCTTGCATTTAAACTAATATTCCGTAGTACATTTTGTATCATAAAGTTTAGAGAAAAACTATATATATTACTATATTTTTAAAGTTTCACAACTAATTGATAATTTAAAAAATATGGATGAAAAAAATTATATATATATATGGTAGAAACAATATATTAAAAATATATTAAAGATAATAAAGAAACTTACTACTTATCATCATATTGAAATAAAAGTAATTAAAGAAGATATTAAGTTATTTTTGACAGTTAGTTATATAATAATATACTGGATAATTCTATTTTATAATAAATAAATATAAACAGCAAAAAATAATATTTTGTCTAAACAAGTTAGGTCCCACATGAGAAAGAAACCTTAAAGAATTTTGTTCAAGAAAATACATATTAATATAAAAAAAAAGTCAGATATCTCGCTCGACTCTGGAAGGTCAAACATATAAATTCAAATTATTTACATTATATAAATCGTAGTTTTTTTCATCAAACACTTGAGTTTATTTATATGATTGAATTCCAACAACTTAGAACCTGATTAAGTTTTCAGTATATTCAAACTTAAGTTTGAAAAACACAATTCAGTCGAAAACTGTCGAAATAATTCTTAAACGAATTTTAAGATTGCATTATAACTCACTTTGAAAACAGAAAATTGTTTTAAAGCTTTATGTTTTCAAAAGTCTTTTTATTTTATTTTTAACCTTTTGTTCAATCATTTTTACATTGCATTCATTTTTTGTCAAAAATATAACAAAACAAGAGTCTAGATCTTCGGATTTTTTAGTGTTGTCCTCTAAACATTAAAAATACATTGTATTAGTATTTTAAATATTTTTTTAATATATTTTAAAACGTCAAAATTAATAGTAATCAGTATATTATAGAGACACAATAGAAAAACAGCACAACAAAATTCGGTAGAATCTAAATTCAACAAAATGCATTGGATCAACCAACTCAAAAATGTAAAATTTGAGCACAAACTAAATTTGAACATGTTCTTAGTATAACTTAATCATGCCCTAATATGCACCTAATAACCCACAAAACCATTATTAACTAACTTTATTTTAGAAGTGTGAAATGAATCTAGGAAGTTTTTATTAGACTCATTGAACTTGAAATTTTGAACAATAATTAATTCTAAGGTTTTAACCTGATTGAAACATAAATCTGATTTTTGCCTAACCTACTAAAAAATCATGCAAAGTAGGTTTCTAAACTTAGGCTCGTTTTAGAAGTTCGATGAATTGAATATGATTTTATTTATTTTTACCTAAGCCACTATAGACTTCAAATAGGTTTGAGATTTGTATTTTAAACACAAATTATTAAATTATGATATGTGCTAAATTAAATTTGGGCTTAGACATATAATTAAATCAAATTTATTTATCGAGCCTTGTGATCGATTTGAACGCATTCCATATTTTTCTTGGTTACACATCAGTAGAGAAATTACGTGGTAATTTTGTTATTGCGTTTTTATTTGTTGATTTTGAGTATGCAAAATGAGTTTCTTAAATGCATTAAGTAAATAAATATTCAATTCTAACTTTGTTCTCTCCCTTTATCAAGTTAATGTATAAGAAAACTATCATGTTATGATGATAAACTGGTATTAAATTAGTTTTACAACTAATTGTATCTCATATTATAATTGTTTAAGAGAAAAAAATATATAAATATAAAAGAATATGTAGAGCAAAATATAATGATTGAGGAGCAAGAGAGTTATTGTGACTTCATGTTAACGATTCAAAATAATTGTATAGTTTAGGAAAATGTGACAAAGAATTTTGAAATGAAATATCTAAGTGTCTTAATTTAAGTGTCTTAATTTTAGATAATACATAAAATGATAAAAATTTCCTAACTCAAATGAAATATGTTAATAATAACTGATTAAGCCAAATAATGTCAATCTCCACATTAGTTTAAATATTTGAAGTAAGATGCTTAAAATATTTACAGAAAGAGCCATGTATATAATCTTTACATCAATTCAAGTATTTAAAGTAAGATTTCTTAAAGATTCATAAAAAAAAAAACATATATGTATCCTTTCAAAGGAGTTAAAAGAATTTTGTGACTTCAAATATATTTTTCTCTCGACAACTAGACATAACACACCAAAAAAAAAAACTTAGAAGTAATACATCACGTTCCCACAAATGAAAACAATTTTGTAAAAATGTATAGTATATCATATACACAGTAGTATGTTGATATGTTGAAAGTTTCATATCGATTAGAGATAAGACAATTTCATATTATATAAATAATGTGCAAACCTCATCTTACAAGCCGGTTTTGTGGAGTTGAGTTAAGTTTTAAAGTCCACTTTTAACATAGTATCAGAGTCTATCCTAACAGTGCAAACCTCACTTTACATATCAGTTTTGTGGTTGAGTTAAGTTTTAAAGCTCACTTCTAAAATAATAATCAATTTCACATAAGTTATAAAATAATTAATAATTAGTTCTTATTTAATGAAAAATACCGATAAATATATATAATCCAAAAGATAGAATATTTGATTAGAGTTGAATATGTTGGAAGCAAAGGTCCCAGCCAATTTAAAGGTATTAAAAAATATAGTATTTGCAAAAGTTAATAAAGAAATGTTAGAAGAAGACATGTTAGGGACAAAGAATGGTGGAAAATGGTGGACAAGACATGTAGTTTCTGTGGCAGAATACAGATGGTGGCTAAGGGGAAAGGGGGGGACTCTTTGCTTTACTTATTCAGATAATTCCAATAAAGGATAACACCAAAAGCTACACCCATTTTCAGATTTACATAATCAATGCAAAA
>Ga0214545_1012003_pt1 | contig 11592 bp, 6 predicted proteins | sample CNSS4metaG_FD_160064 | JGI IMG/M metagenome (GOLD analysis project Ga0214545, IMG submission 160064) | Root nodule microbial communities from cowpea collected in UCLA plant growth center, Los Angeles, California, USA - CNSS4 | ecosystem: Host-associated > Plants > Roots > Nodule | place: USA... | reverse complement strand
AAGTAGTTAGAACACGGGTACGGGTATGGGTACGAGATTATACCCGTTACCCGGTGGGGATGGGGATGGGAAAAAAGTTTGATACCCGTTGGGTTTGGATATGGGGATGGGGATGAATTTTTTATGCAGGGATGGGTATGGGATAGCGAAACCCGTCCCCGCCCCGTTGCCATCCCTATATCAGATGACACTTTTAAGAACAAATTATCAATATTTTTTATTATTTGAAGCATTTAAAAATGTGCATTTACTTATCAATGATTGCAGTAAAAATGTACAAATCTTATGAATAAAGATAATAATTAAAAAGCAAAAATCTAAAATTTTCTTATTATCGTGTTCCCACTTTCCACTGTTTCACCTTACTGTTTAACTTTTTGTCACCTTTGAAATAAAAAAATAAAAAAAAAAACATCATGTTACCCACCATGGTAACAACAATATCCGCGGAACTAGTTCTTTCTCACAAGTATAAATTCTTGAAGGAATTTTAATTTTAACTTTAATGTTGATTTGTGGGGCTGGTGCGCTCTTCCATTAAGGAAAAAAGTATCAAATTAATGCATAAATAAATGATAGTGCAAGCAATGCATTTTATTTGTATAAAACTTTACCTGTACAATAAATTCTTAGTAAAACTTTACTCAAATCATATTTGATTTTAACATTTTTAAATAGTCTTCAAGAATTTAATTTACTACAGAAATTATGAAAAGACATGTTGGAGACCTTGATTGGCTTCGCTTCGCTTGGTGTTACTAACTTACCATTGAAGGAAACCAGAATAACTAAGGTATGTTATTCTTATTCCCATTCTTGTACCAAAGAAAATGTTAAAACGATGATTCCAATTTTTATTTTTATTTTTACGGCATCCAAAAGAAATTGCTAAAACTCCGCAAATGACGAAATTGTAATGAAGCAAGATAAAAAAAATATAAATTGTGAATTTGCCAATGCTACGTTTGTTGTTTGAAGGTGACAGTGACACAGGCACCCACCTGTACTTGTATTTGTTTTGGTATTCGGGTGTGTGTCTATGTATATATATATATATATATGCGTGTCCCTCTATGTTAATTTTTCTTCTAAATCTAATTTCGAATCTTTCGCCAGTTAAAAAAGTTGAGTAGATAAAGACTGGTGGATGTGGCGTCTCCTGAATTGAAGATTATTGTAAGACCCTCTCTATCAATCAAAGTTCCTTTGCGTTTTCTCCTTCAATTTTGTTTTTGTTTTGTAATTCATGGCTCTTTGATCATTTGGGTGCTGATAGTAATCTTTTTCTTTATTTTGTTTTCGTTGGGTATTGGGTTTATGGTTCTTTTCGGGTTCTGCTACAATTCAGCGATGAACGAAGTGCTTTTCTTTCTTCTGAGACTGATATTTATCTGGGAAGTGAAAAACTTTGGTTCCTTATGCCATCAACCTTCTTTGCATCACTCTTGAAACTGATTTTTGTGTTGTTGTTGGTTACTGATATCTTATGAGATTACTTTAAGACCCATTTCTTCATATTCTCGCCTCATTCTGCTATGTTAATTTTTATTTTTTTCATTTTTGGTTAAATGGTTGCACTTTCTTCAAAATGGACTTCTTTTCTGGTAGTTTATGCAATCCATCAACATTAATATTAGTATCTGAACTCAATGTTGAATCAAAGTTTGGTTGGTATTTTCCTAAAATGTTGGGAGGGTTTTAATATTTTCAGAAGATGGAGATTAAGAACTGTGATATATTTCGTTGGATATGATCCACCATGTAGAAAATATTTCAATTTTTCTTTCCCATACAAGTTCAAATTTATTGATGCAGGTATTTGGAAAATAATTTTTGATTTGAGGCTCTAGTCGTTACCAGCTTTACTGTGGCAAATGGGTTCTGAAGGTCCAACAACACCCATAACAACAATTCATGTGACAGGATTTAAGAAATTCCATGGAGTTGCTGAGAATCCGACCGAAACAATTGTCAATAATTTGACAGAGTACATGTATAAGAAGGGTTTGCCAAAGGGTTTAGTTATTGGGAGCTGCAGCATTCTTGAAACTGCTGGTCAAGGAGCACTTGTTTCACTGTACCAGAGATTGCAATCCGCTGTTATTTCCAAGGACTCTGAATCTTCAAATTCCAATAGAACTATTTGGGTAAGTTCCTCTATACTTGGCGTATAGCTTCACTGTTTGTTCTCGTAGCTTGTTCAACGTTGTTCATTTATGTAACCAAATCTTAATTTGTACTCAATTCATTTATCCGCTGAACCTGGATAAACTATGTTATTCTAGCTGAGTTATACTGCAAAAAAGAAATAAACGTAGCATTAGCATATGAAATTAAATATGACAAAAAAAAAAGACTATCGTTATTATCCGACATGGTAGATAGCTCAATCGATGTATATTTAGTGACATTCCTTGTGAATATCTGTATGCAGCAATAAAAGTCTGCAGTAACTGCAGAGGAACAACCTAAGACTGATCTAATAACTTAAAATAAGCAACATTGGCAGAGGGTAACGTGGACAGATTCTTCATCCCTACTATAGTACTCACAGCAAAATTTGCTCATTATATACTTTTGTATGTGGAGTGGCAATTCCTAGAGTATGATATATTAACTGATTGACACAAATATTAGTGTCTTAAGTTGATTCAAACCATGTTCAGATGTATTGTTGATGACATTTTGTGATTAAATGTCAATGGAATTTGAACTTGTCTTCATAAACTTTAGCACAAAGCTAGAATGAAACTTGTGGTGGACTTTCAATTTTTTAGTACTTCTACATATTGATTCACAAAAGCTGAACTATAAAGATCATGAATAAAGGTTGAGCATCTGAATAAATTGTTGGCTGGGATTTCCTTTGCTTAGACTCGGATACATCATATTTTTAATTCGAATATATTTTCATTTTTCCATCCGTGCAAATTCGTGCTGGTTCTGATTTTTGTTTATTCAGCTGCATTTTGGGGTTAACAGTGGTGCTACATGGTTTGCTATAGAGAACCAGGCAGTCAATGAGGCTAATTTTAGATGTCCCGATGAAATGGGTTGGAAGCCCCAGGTGAGATTGAATTAGTGGATTCATTCCAAATTTTCTTCATCAACAAACCTTTAGAAGTCCGAAGAGCATCCTCACTAAAATTTGCATAATTTGGTATTGCAGAAAGTCCCCATTGTTCCTTCTGATGGTGGAATTTCACGAACAAGGGAGGTAAGATGGACCCCTTATGTTGCACCTACTCTTAATTCCTAAACTAGTTTCACTCTTGGACTAGGTGTTTAGTGCTAACATTAGTATTGATTACTACTAACATAGAAGAGTATTTTTTGTGGTATCATTTCTAGTACTTTAAGGTGCTATAAGTTTTGATGCAACAGAAGCAGCTGCTTAGCCAATTTTCTTACGCTGTTTTGAAAATCATCACCAAATACACTTTTTGGCTCCTCATTTTGTCATAATTAAATGATATTAATTGTCTCATAAATAAATAATTAGTATACATAAACAACATAAAGAAAAGCAATTCAGAAAACACAGTTGGTTCTGCTTAACTAATTAGAATGCTACCTAACTTTGTGCAGACTTCACTCCCTGTAGTGGAGATCACCAAAACCTTGGCAGAGAAGGGGTATGAAGTTATGGCATCAGATGATGCAGGAAGGTTCGTGTGCAATTACGTTTACTATCACTCCCTTCGTTTTGCGGAGCAGAATGGAATCAAATCCCTTTTCGTGCACGTGCCACTCTTCCTCACAATAAATGAAGAGACTCAAATGAAATTCGCTGCTTCCTTGTTAGAGGTTCTTGCCTCTAAATCTTAGAAATGTTATTTCATTACATTTGGACCCTAAAAAATGGGAGCTCCTATATTTGTTCCGGTGTGAAAGTGGATGAATGTATCTTGAATGAGATATTTATAATAAAAATATTGTATTTAAATGGAACCACATATGTTTCTGATTTAAGGTTCCTACACTCTGTGAAGACAGTTTGATTTGCACATCTTCAATGTTTACCTTGTGAATAAATGTTCATTTTGTTACTTCTCCCCTAAGTAAACCAGAAAGTATAACATATGCTCAATTGCTCTAGATATTGCTGAAGGCTGAACCTTTTCATATACTTCACGATTGCTTTTATCCTATCTTATGGAAGTTCTTGGACATGGTGTCCTCAACAATGTGCTGAATTTCTGCAAACTAACTACCATGATGCAACATAGTCAACGACAACCTTTAATATGTAGTTAGAATACTTTTTGCATATTAAATTTGTCGGATTGAAACATAGGTTGAGATTTTTTGTATATTAAGTCTATAAAGTTTTGTATAAGTCAAATAAGTTACTAATTTACCACAATGTGAAATATAATATAACTATTGACTGGTAATAATTTGACTTAAATTTTTGTACTTGTAATAGTTAAAATTATTACATTCTTCATAGTTTAAAAATTTGTATTTCACAGAAAAAAAAAATTCTGTAGTACAAAAATTCTCATATTAAACTGGTTTTCTCATAAAAATATAAAATGTAAATTTGAACTTATCTATAAAAGTAAGTTTGTACAAAACAAGGTCACTCGTTTTTTCATTTTTATTATAATAGAAAGATTACAAACATATGATGGCAATGAATGATAACATTTCATTTGCAATGTTTAATCCCTATTTTTTATTCAGTTATTAATTACTTTATCCCATTTTGTTTACTTTATTATTCTCTCGTTTGATTATAAAAGAAAAATTTACCAATATGAATTCTCACTAAAATAAAACCAAATTATTATGTAATTAGAAATATTTTAAATAATTTTTTTTTATTCTTTTTCACTACCTGCTCTCTAAACTTTTATATTCACTCTTCTTTATTGTCCTTTCACAAACTTTTACGGCAAGATTTTGTTCTCACCCTCTTTAACTTCACTTTTGCTCGTAATAGGTAAACAAGTGTTAGAACTAAGAATAGCGATGTTGGGTAAATGACGATTTTAAATTTGGGCTAATATTATATTACAAATTATAGTACTTGAAACTGTTCATCTAATTTTTCTATCTTAAGTAAAAATGGTGTGTATATAAATAAATAAACAAACGTATATTATCTTCTACAAAATTATTGAAATCATTGCTAAACTAGGAGAAGATCGTAGTGTAGCGGAGCCATTAAACAAGATTATTAGACGAATACGTAAAATTTACAGAGAGACAGAATGATGCCATGTGTCTTGCGACATTTCCCATTATAATCTGAGAAAAAAACCTTCAACATTAATTCTCTGCTTCAAAATCAAGCCATCTTTCGAAGATATTAGTCCAAAATGGTAGGTAGTGGTCAATTGAAGCATTATTATAAAATGCGCTTTTTAGAGTTAGACAAACTCGTGTTGTGGTACAAGAAGATTTGACATTTCGGCGAATTCAAAAGATTGTTCATAAGGGTAACCACAAATGTTTAATTTGGTATTGATTAAATATGTTTTTTTTTTATCAATTTTTTTTTAATTATATGTATAATTTCGTCAATTACTTTTATAGAAGAACGTAAAATGTGTTTTACTCATATCAACCAAAATCTAACTTCAAATATTGGAGTTTGGTTTTACTCATACCAACGACCATGGATAAACACTAAAAAAAATTCTCAACAGGAGCAATATGTTGATAATTTTTTTTTACATTCTCTATATTATTAGTTAAAAAAATTATATATTTTTTATTTTTGTTTAACGGTCATTAGTATTGTATAATTTTTAACATATTTGAACTTAGAAAAGAAAAAAAATAATTAAAGATTTAATATATGGTTACCATTATGTATATGACACCTGATAATCCGTCACTTAAATTACGGTAACATTTATTATTAAGAAATAAATACAAATATTAGAGGGAAATCAAAGTCATGTAATTAAAGAAAAAAATTAAGCTAATATAGTACATCAAACCAATAAAAATATTGTTTATTGATTAAAAGGTCACTCTATAGCCACGGCAAGTGTTTACTATTTAATTAACTGGTATTTAACATGTCATGTCCACTGTACAAGATAAATTTATTTTTATATATCCACAATTTATAATAAATAGACGTATTTAAATATATAAACAAGATTATAATTACAGATTATAATCAAAAAGTGCTTTAAATGTAAACTATACATTATATTAAAACACAAATTTACATTAGGAAATAAGATTAATTTTAACTGTTAATAATTTTCTCTAAAAATTCTTTAAATTTGATTTGGTGACATGGAAAAAAATAAAAAGGATAAATAATTAAAAAAAAAACATGTGCACATACTAACATAAAAGGAATAATATTATATTATCCACTACCTCATTGTCTTACAGTATTTTCACCGATTAGACGTTACAAATGACTAAAAATCAGCGTGTGTTTGATAGTAAAGAGTTTTACATTGTCATACAATTTTTAAACTTGTTTCACAAAATTAATTGCAAAAAAAAATTTAAATTATTTATGTTGCATATAAATTTAAGTTATATTTTGAAAAAAAAAATTGAAACTTTTAATAAAAGTTAATTATTTATGAATTGATGTTATTAATAATTACTTGTGACTGAAACTTCTAAATAATTATTTTCAGTTATAACTTGTAAATGGTAAATTATAATTAAAATTTCTGAGTTAAATAGTGAAGAGATATAACTGTATAGGCTAAAGACGGATTTCAGTTATGTGTTTCTTTCATTATTTCTATCACTTTAATAAATTTTATTTTAATTAGTTATTAAATTGTAATCAGTGACGACAAAAATAATTTTAATTAGTCATTAATTTGTGATTAGTGATGGTAAAAGTAATTTTAATTAGTTATTAAATTGTGATTAGCGATGGTAAAAGTAATTTTAATTTGTGGAATTAGAAAATAAGATTAAGTTATGGCAACCAAAGACTATTACAAACAGTAAGAGAGTGTGCATGTAAATCACACATGTCATATTTGAACTATTGTTATAGTTTGTAAAAGATAGAGAGTAGCATTTGATTTAAAGAATGGTTGTGTGGCTTATGACTATCGAATATGAGACATCCTTAAAGATTGTTGGGAGATAATATTAGCAGTGGAAGGATTGTGTTGAAAGATGATTTCATAACCATCGGCCATGTTTTCCATTCCTCCGACAAGTAATTGCCAAAAAGCTGCACCAGCACACGCTCCCCTGTCACTAGCGCTCAAGTATATCCAATTGTATAGTTTTGCATACAATCGATCCCTCTGGGCAACGCTGTATCCTTGAATTCTTGAATTTAACCCAAACTCCTTAAGAAGAATGGGCTTTCGGACAACATTTTCTGCATCTTCAATATGCATCTTAACCCATCTTTCAATGAACACATCTTCAAGTGATTGGTTAAACCTCGACATCCTGCGGCAAAAAACCAACCATCAACTAACATATATATATATATATATATATATATATATATATATATATATATATATATATATATATATTTTCATACGGTGAAAAATGAAAATATTTGACATGGAATATTACCATTGAGGGTAGAGATGAATGGTGGCATAATCGATTTCAGGAACTAGGTTGTTAGAAATGAAATCACTTCCTCCTTCGTATCCAGGATTGAACTGTTTTCTTTGTGCCATTGATTCACCATAAAACCCTTCAAGCCCTACTTGCAATAAGTGATTCTTGTCAATGGACTTCACATAAGCAGCCATCTCCTTCACCCAATCCTGAAAGTTAATAAACTTTCTTTTCATATACATCATAGTCGTTTTTTTTTTTACAATTAAAATAGGTTAACAAGTGGATTTTAAATCTAATTTAACCTCACAAAATTAATTTATAAAGTAAAGTTTGTATCCACTTTATATATATGAAATCTACAACATACATTTTCGAGATATATACATCTTGAGTGTAAGACTAGACATTAATGGATGTTTGATAGGAACCCAATAATAGGTGACATGACTCAACAAATAATAAATCTTCAGTTAGTAGATGATACAATAGGCCAAACAAACAATAACTCTTACTAGGATAAATTTTGACACACGACTCTAATATTACGTTGAGAAATAGACTTTACATCTATCTAAACCTTACAAAATTGACCTATAAGATGAGGTTATAAAATGAGGTTTGTATCCACTCATATATTTTAGATAGCTATTATCTTTGTTCAATGTAGGATATCCTACACAACAAACAAAATAAAATTACCTGAACTTGTTTTCCAGATAAGTCTAGAGAACGAGGTTCATTCATGAGCTCCCACGAAAAAATGGTTGGGTCATCCTTGTATAATAATCCAGTCACTGTGTTTTTTCTTGTGAGCACTCTCTGCATTAGATAAACTAATTAATTAGAATGGTTTTAATAGTGCAGCAGAGGCATTTTACATATGATAATGATAATGGTTTAAATACTGTGAATGCATGTGCATATTTATCATTCTTACCTTGACATGATCTTTGTAGAATTGCTTAGTGACAGGGTTAGAGAAGAAGTCATCTTCAGTGCTTACGCTCTGACCACGTTGTTTTGCCCATTCAACATACTGTTTCTTTCCACCATCGTCTTTCCAATTATTTACCAGGCTTAGAATCAATCGTATCCCATATTTTCCTGCTTCTGATATCACAACATCCAATGCCTGCAAACCATGCAAGGTCACATCTTTCAAAAGAAAAAACTACAAGTATGTGTGCATGAAAAACACACAAAGATATATGCATATTAAAAAAAGTAAGATACAGTACCCTGAAAACACTCTCGTCATAAATACCAGGTGAAGTTTGAAGGGCTTTGTAACCTGCATCGTTGAATGCCCAGGTTCTTGCTAAGTTTAAACCATGTTGGGAAGCTTCTTGAAAAACTGTGGTGACCTTAGAACTTGTAGATGGGTCGGCTGCAAAAGTCATTAGCCAATATGCATTGAATCCGTTGAAGTATTGAGGCTTCCCATTTAGAAAAAAATGGGTGCCATTTCGTTGAATGAAACTATTAGGTCTTTCTGCAAGTACTCTTTTGTCTGAATGATTTTCTAGTTCAACAATATCAGTGCAATTCACGTATAGAGTGATGCACAAGATCATCATAAAAGTCATCAAGGACAGGTTTTGAAACCCCATGGCTTCTTCCCAAACCCCAAAACCAAAAGTTACACTTACACAACCAAATCAGAATTAAAGATAGAGAAAAAGAAGTATAGTGATTTTAAAAGATAATGGATTTTGATAAATTAGGGTGGAGTTTAAATAGATGCAGAAACCTATACAGGACAAAAGTTACTTAAATAATTTATGTGTTCTTCTCATTATTTATGTGGTCCTACCATCATATTGCTATTAATAAATACATACAAATTTCACAAAATTCAAAGAAAGATATACTTTGTACCTTTTATTTTTACTTATTTATGTTTGAAATAAATTTTACTTGAGACATATTTAGTAAAAATGTTTGTCATCATATTACTTTAAATAATCACATACAAATGTCCCCAAAAGGAAGTTATACTTTTATACCTTTTATTTTTATTTATTTATGTTTGAAATAAATTTTACACATTTTTAATGAAAATTGTTTATAGAATATTTTTAACTATTTTTTTCTTGGCCCCACAATATTAAATCATTTTTAAGAAATAAGGATGTATTCATTAATTAGGATGGTAAAACGGTCAACTTGTCCCATTTTAGTTTGTTTTTTTTTTTTTTTTTAGCCTTAAAAAATGGGGTGGGACATTGAATTGAAAATTTTAACTTGTCCTCGACTTTTAAACATTTTATTTTTATTTATTTATGTTTGTAATAAATTTTACTTAAAACATTTTTAATAAAAAGATTAGTTATAGAACTTTTTTAATCATTAATTTTTGCGCTCCACACAATATTAAATATTTTTTGAGAAACACGTAGTCTATTTAGGACACATTCAATAAGATGGTAAAATGAGTGGTAAAATCGTTCAAGTTGTACCATTTTAGTTTGTCTTTCGTTGAGCCACAAAAAATAGGGTGGGATTGGCTGGCAACAGAACAACAAATTGAAATTTTTTATTAATTTTATAATTTTTAAAATTTTGCATTTTAAAATTTTGATTTTGTATATATGTATATTATGTAAATATTAAAAGTACATGGTAAGTATTTTTAATTTTATTGTTTAATAAAAGTCTCTAATAGAAAAAATTAAAATAATTATATTTTCACATGATAAATTCTTTCATTAGAATAAACTTTTTAAGTGTCAATAATTAAAATTACAATATTATTGTATATTTGCGTTTTCAAAGTAATATAATACAAAAAAAAAATTAAAATTGTTTTTACTGAAAAGAAATAATATGGTGGGATGGTGGGTTAAAAACTCAAATAAAAAACAAAATAAATAATAAATCAACTAGGAATAAGGCTAATTCTATATATATATATATATATATATATATATATATATATATATATATATATATATAAAAGTTGATGCAAACCTCACCTTATAATTAGTTTTGTAGGGTTGGATTAAGTTTAAAGTTCACTCCTTAACATGGTATCAAAATCATGAGTTAGAGTGCATCGTGACGAGATTTGATGTTGTTGGATTTATTGTTTCATCCGCTATCAGACCATTCATCAATATTTAATCTCACACACGTTACATTGACATAAAAAAGATGGGTTAAATGTTTTATCTCTAATAGAAATAAAATCAATTCATAATACATAAGTAGAAAACCAATTCACAGTATATAAGTAAAAATTCAATTCACAATATATAAGTAGATATAATGTAAACCTCATATTGCATGCGCTGATTTTGTAACGTTGAGTTAGACTTAAAAATATTTTTTAATACTTATAAAAATAATCAAATTAACACATATCTTTGATCATATATTCTTTATTAATTAACACGTAACGTTAAGATATAAAAGTAAAGGTCTTGAATTTAAAATTGTAAATGAGTATGTTCATTTATAACATTTAAGTATTTTTCTCTACAACAAACAATCAATATAATATAACTTTTAATTATTAATTGTCAGTTATGAAATTAATATAAAAATACAACAGAAATAAAATGTTTAACTGACATACAGTATACAAATTATATATTATTTTAATTGATAACCGAAATTAACGTAAAGAGTGTACATATTACCTATGTTTGGTCCACAACTAATGTGTATTTCATTTTTCTACATTGACTTATTATTGTAACTACTAAAATAGAGTTATAAAGTCAACCTTACCTTAAATGGTGGATTATGAGATGACTAAGGTGCTAGAGAGTCTCACAAGAGTAGACTCATGGTGGATGTTGAATTTCTTAAAAAGCTCAAGGTTTTGGTGAAAGTAATGATTAAAAAACAAAAAGTGTTTCTTATTATAAATATAATAATCATTGTGATATTCATATACCACATTGGTTCTAAAAGAAATAGTGTTATAAGTTATACTTAATATATAAAATCGATATAGTATGTAAATACTATACTATATATACACAAATTTCAATAAGACTCATGTAGTATGAATGTCACTTAATTTAAAAAAAAAAAATGTAACTTAATCAAATATTG
>Ga0214545_1012002_pt1 | contig 11593 bp, 11 predicted proteins | sample CNSS4metaG_FD_160064 | JGI IMG/M metagenome (GOLD analysis project Ga0214545, IMG submission 160064) | Root nodule microbial communities from cowpea collected in UCLA plant growth center, Los Angeles, California, USA - CNSS4 | ecosystem: Host-associated > Plants > Roots > Nodule | place: USA... | reverse complement strand
ACAATAATGTATTGTTCAATTGAAAAGATGATATAGATATCCAAAAATTCGTTCATCTGAAAATATGACAAGTCTATTTGTAAAGTTTTTGCCAAGAAAAACTTTTGAGCAAATGACTCACAAATTCAGACTCTGTCACCTTAATGATGTAAGTTTACATGATGGGGAGAAATAGAATATGTGATGAACAATATTATTAGAATATAGAATGTTGTACTCTTTTTCCTTCACTAGGATTTTTATCCCAAAGGGTTTTTCCTAGTAAGGTTTTAACGAGGCACATTCTTTATCAATGGACACTCAAGGGGGAATGTTATGAATTAATGATTGTCCATTGATTTGATATATTTACTCATATGATTCATTACTCTTTATGGTAAAGATTTGTATTAACTAAGTTGATTTGTTTCCTTTATGGATTACATATTGTATCTATAAATAAGACTCTTCCTATCAATAATAATACACAGATCAGTTTCTCCCTATTCTCCATTCTCTATTGTTTCTTTCTCTCTCTTCTCTCTATTATTCACTTTATTTCATAACATTAATAACTTTTTACACTTTTTTTTTTAATTTTAAAACTTAAAATTGTACATAATTTACTTTCCCGTCAATTGGCTATTAAATTAGTACTAACATCATATCGGAGTAATGTGAGATGACTTGTAATTGAGATTGAGATTTCAAATTTTAAACATAACACTATACAACTAGTTTTTAAAATAAAATTTGCATCTACTTATATACTCTAAATTTGTTTTATTTCTAATTGACGTAAGACTTTCAACACTTCTTTCAACAATTTTAATTAGGACTGAGCATTAGTTGAGCTGGATTGGGTTCGGGTTACCAATCCATCATAATCCAAATTTAACATATTTATATTCAATTCAACAATTTCATTTGTTGGGTTATGCAGATATAGATAATTTCAGTTATAATTAAATATGGGTGATCTTCAAGTTACATATCTAAACAAAAATTTAATGTAGATCAAAATAATCTCTCAATTTTGCAGCTTAAAAAAAAAACAAATTTGCAATGAATAAATAAGAGCATAGAGAGGAAGAATCTTCACATAAGTATCACAAAACAATGACTTTTACCTAAGTTCCTCAACATCATAGCAACATTCAACTATAAAATAGTCAATGTTGAAGAGTCACCACCATCAACAACCTTCCATACAACTCTATCTGCCTTCCACCAACGTTGGATGTTGTGTGTGAAGAATGAAAGTGAGTGTGCGAAGTAAAAAAGAACATGGCAACTACTAGAGTTTGGTAAAGTGAGGTTGGTTATACATTTTTTTTGCTCACTCCTAATATAAGGGAGGAAAATAGACAAGATTTTTGTGTTGTTTGATCTCACCATAAAATATTTGAAGTATTTTTATTTACAATATTAGATGTTAAAATAAAATTAAATGATTTAAAAACAATTATGTAATTTTATGAATCTCTTAAAATAATTTCATAACTTTTGTTTTTTACTTTTATAAATTGTTTATAGTAAATACCTTTCACAAATAGCTTATCAATTAGCTGCTAAATATAGTTTTTGCAAAATAAATATAACTTTTGAACTTTTATATTTAAACGTGCATGTGTATCATTTAAAATATTTTAATTATAATCTTCGATGCTATTTTTAATCTAAAGCGTTTTTTTACTCTAAAATATTGATTTTAGTATGATGAGAGTTTTCGATCAACATTTTTAGGTATATTAAATATGTTAATCCCACATACTCTTAATCACTAAAAATTGGATTGCAATAGGTTCCTTAAGATTGTATTGGAATTTAAACCCAATAGGTAATGCTAATGCATTACATGTTGGATTGATTAACAAATTTTCCAAGATGAACAAATAAATAAATATATATATATATATATATATATATATATATAATCTCATATTTAACTTTTAAGATATATAAGATTGATGATTGAATACCTAAAAAAAACAGAGTAAACTAAAATATTTAACTTTTAATCAATTGTTAAATTGATAAACCTTTTGGTACGTTGTGCCTTTTTTTATTAGTATCTTATTTTACTAACATGAATGTTTTGATTAAGAAAATAAGCATTAGTAAATCACAACACATAATTGATTAGTAATAAGTATATATGTTTATTTATTTGTGAAGTTCAAATAATTTTTGACAACCTACCTAACTATGTCACAACTAAATGGACCGGCAATTCAGCCTGGCCCAACTAATCGTGGGCCCAAATCCGTTAGAAAGTTATCGTTTATCTAATAATAGTAATAATCATTTTCTATTATTAATAAGCTTCCACCCACTTGATAATAATTTATTTTTCGTAAAGACATTTGCAACGGATTTCATATTTGGTAATAAATAACTCTTGTACTATTTTTTTTCTCTCTTTCAAATGCCTTATATGTTTCTCCCTTTATCATCAAAAAACACTTTCAAAATTTATATTAATTTTGACGTTGACAGTTGATTAAACCTTTTAATGTTAAATGAACGATTTATTTGATTTACATTAAGTAATTACTTTCTTAGATGCTATATTTAATATTTAACTTAATTTTTCTTGACTTTAAAGAAAGGGTCACTAATTTATATTATTAACTTTCGAAAAACTTATAGCCGACAAAGAAGTGTGATGGAAATCCATTAAGTAATCCAGAATTAAAACATTAGCTTGTTTTAGACTTTTCCTTTGTTGTTTATCATTTTGGTACAACGACTAAAGACTTTATTTTCAATTATAAATAACATCTGCATATTATTTTTAAAACTAACATTTTCGTCAAAACTAAATATAATTTAAAAAAACATTTAATTTTTGAAATAGTTTAAGCAAATGGGTTGGTTATGTTAGTTTCACAGAAGGTTGTTAATTGAAAATTGATTTTGTATTCATAGTTATCCCCGAAAAGAAAGAGTTTGAGAATTTGTGCATGGATATTGATTTGTCCGATTTGGGTATATTTTTGGGTTGGAAAATGTAGCAATTAGTAGTTGTGTTTTGCCTGCAGTTTCCGTAACTAAGGTAATAAATGATGTTATTAAATAGAAGATACCAAAAGGTGTGAACTTTGAAGCCAAACTGCATTTACTTGTGTTTACCAACTCCTCTTGAGCCACTCACAAACAACACCAAATACACTTCACTTTTCTTCTTCTTCTCTCTCTCTTCTTCTCTTTTTCTTAGTCTTTCTCTTCTCCATCAAAGTTCATACTTTTCACACAATGACCAACAAGTCCCCAGTTTTTCCAATGCCAGACCCTCAACACTTCAGCGACTATGGCTTTGACCCTCAAATAAACTATTTTCAGGTTTCTCTTCCTTTTTCTCTCCCACCCTTTTGAAAAAAAAATCTTTTTTTTTTCTTTTTCTCTTTGCATTTACAAACCATGACGTTATAACAGGTGTTGGAAGAAGCCATGAAGCACAAGCGAGAGACGGCGAGATCCATAGACTCCATCCACTTCAAGCTCCAAAAGCCCATTTCCAAGGACGAATCCCGGAGCAAAGCCCACAGGCCCAGGAAAAAGCGCTGGTGGAGAAGCGCCCTCCTCTTTTTCAAGTGGCGCTGGGCCCATCCCCGGGACAACGGCATTAACCAAGACGACGTCCACCAGGCCCGAGCCCGGGCTTTCCGGGCTTCCATCTCGGGCCCCGTGTACTGGACCGAGAGCCGAAGCGGCTCCGCCACGCCCCACCGCACCTCCAGCCGCCCTACCTCCGGGCCGCTCGCCGGCACCCTCACGCCGCCGGCAAAAGATGACGTGGACACGCCTTACTTGAGTCTAAGAGAACTCAACATGGAACAACAGCACCAACTTCAGCGGAGGATGTCTACCTCAGCCATGCCCATATACTTGGTCACTTAGATAACTTTCAACCAATCACGTGTTAGGTTGTTACCTCGTTTTTTTCTTTTATTTTTTAACCTAAGCAAAGGTGTTTGTTCGTTTGATTTGGGATGGATCATCCTTTTGATGTTTGTTGTTGCTTACTTTTAATATATGCAACTGAAATGTTTTGGTTTTGACCATTCTAAGGTAGTTGTTGTTGTGAATTTCTTAATTAACAGTTTTTCTTGGATTTGGGTCCGAAAGTGAGTGGTTAGAAAGTACTTGTTACTTGCACGTTAGTGACATTTACCAACGTAGCGCCAAGATTTGTGTCCGTTAAGTTGGACCCAACCCTAGGGGGTCCTGGTGTTGGGAATTGAGGTTGTGGGGTCCAAACGGCAACGTTTCGTAAAGGCTGCTAAAGTTAGAGGGAAAAAGTGGATTTTTTTATTTTTGAAAGGTTCTATTATTTCATTGTCAATGGGGCATGGAGAACACTGGCATCAACATGGGGTGTGAAAGGAAAATGAAAGGGCTATGAGCAAAAATCCAAATTACTAAACTATCATCGCATGTGCATTGCCATCACCAAGTGGGAATTTAGGTTAATAAATTCTGTAATAAAATAAAAATTATCAGAGATTTTTAAAAACTAGAGGTTTGTATTTTTTTTACACAATTTGTTCATATTGCATGTTTTTCTATTTATAGATGCAATGCCGTTGAAAGAAGATCTAACCTAATATTTTATTTTGTCTGTGTACTTGTAGGAATCAAATTAATCTTTTTAATTTAACATTTTACTTTAAAAAAAACTGAGTTATTACAGATTAAGTATAATCAGTTAACTGAATCACTGAAGAGAGTAAACTTAACTGAACAGAAAACACCATTTCTGCAAAGAAATCATTAACCATTTTCTCCTTTAACTTTCCCATGTATACCTTCCAAACTCTTAAATCTTTCTGTATTGCATGTAAGTGTAGTTTTCAAGATAACTATCATCGTAATCTCACAATAATTATAATAGTTCTGCAACACACTTAGTAATTCATGTGGCTATATATGCACATTTACAGTTTCTGTGGGGAAACTCTGGGAAGTAGATAACTCTGAAGACCTTTTCTCTCTGTTTCTTCTTTCATGTGCAAGAAGAATTGCACATTTACAGGTGAAATACAGAAGCAAGGCTCCAAGAGAGAATATGATAACAAATTCAATGACAATGATTGATCCTAATGCTGTTACAGCAGATAGAACAAGATTATAAGTCAGAAATAAAAGATTATGGAAACCATTATGATAAGATGAAAGACTCTAAAATATATACTAAGAACCTTATTATCATTAAAAGTTACCTAAGCTTATGAAATATAGAACTTACTGTGAGCCAGAAATGAACTCATTGGTTGTTTTCTCATTAAATTTACTGTAACTTCTGCGTATAATGGCATTGACATGCCATCTGCACAATCTGGATAACATCCGTAGTTTCCCATGTCATTTAATGTCATTGTTAAAACAGCTCCATGTTCACCTCCCTGTATAAAATCAAGATAATTATGCAGTAGAAATTTTCATAAATTCTGCAACATGTGTCATGAAGCTGCGGTGAAGGAACAGAAGGCAATGATTTTGTGTATTGAAGACCGTGTTTGGCCCTCAAACTTGAAGGTAGAAAAGAAAACTAAAGAAAATCACTCACATGATAGAACAGTTGTTGCATAACACTGTTGCAGTCATTGATTGTGCCCTGAAATCTGATTCCATGAGCTTTGACCATAAAGTGCTCTGAGATAGTAACATATGTCTGAAGAGGCTGCCACTGATAATTAATTCTGTGCTTCAATTCAGTTGTATTGATCAAATGAACTGGTAGGTTTGCCACTAACCATCCATCATTTACTTCCATGGAGAACGTCACAAAAAAGTGAGCCTCACCACCTGAAATGACCCATCTTCTTTATGACATTATCATCGTTACGGTTTTCAGCTACTTATATATTATGAATTAGTCTCATCTTTAGTTGATATAGGTAAAATTTCTTTAGGACTCATAACTCTAATATCATGGTAAAAGGTGAACTTTAAGTTAACTCAATTATACAAAACCAGTTTGTTTATTGATAAGATTTGCATCTACTTATATATTGTGAATTGATTTCAACTCTAATTTAGTCGCTGTGTGACTTTCAACAATAAACCATCAATACCACTGCCAGTTTTCCCTTTAGCAGCTTTTGAATCTAATGTCTATATATTTATGACTTGCAACAAGAGTCTCTGAATTTGATATTCCATGCAATCAATCTCAAAGAAAAGACCATTTGTACAATTATGCATGTTTTGTTGTTTAACAGCAATTGCCCCAGAAATGAACATAAAAATGGCTGTCTCATCCAACTGCATGTTTTATTGCGCAAATCTTAAGCACGCAGACATATTTATTGAAAGAATACCATACCAGGAAAAGTAAGAAGATCGGGATCTCCAATGGAAAAGTCAAACTTGTCTTTCTCTTGGTCAAAGATAAGGGTCTCATCTTCATTACTCCTCAATATGATGAAGTAGGGGGCTCTAATAAATGGAGGGTCATTGATAGGATCAACGAAAATTGGAACACCTACTGAATTTACTCCGTTCTTATTCCTGGTTGAGACTTGAATGGTATCTCCTCCATAAAAATTTTCATTTCTGAAGAACAAAATGCACCAGGATTATTAGCAACAGTAACAACAAACAATAATTGAAAACCATATCTACACTTCTACATGATAAATGTTTTACAAACTAGTAACAATACACCAGGAATAAATTGTTTCAGTGAATTTAAGCAATAACAAAGGTGTAAAAAATACCCCAGATACTGAATTGACTGAAGTGCAAAATTAATTACTTCCACAGAGCCCTCTATTATTAAACTGGTTGCAGTTTCATTTCCCATGTCAACTGTAAGTTCACTCCACATTACTTGCCCAAATTGCATAGCCATGGGAGACAGAAGCACAATTCCAGATTGAGCACTAAGATTCACAGAAATATTTTCCATAGGATTTGAATAAGTTATCTCAAACCCGGTGAAACCACTGCAAGAGAGGCACAACAAGATTTCACACAATTAAACCATTTTCTAAGAAATGTTTATACATGTGTAGCTTATACATACCCAAATCTAGGACTTATTAAATCTTCTGTTGCTTGTAGTTGATTTGGAGCAGAAACAAACTGAGGTGGAACATTGAGAACAAAAATGCACACCGTAGCAGAAGCAAGATTTCCATTTATATCAGAAATTGTATACCAAAAGGAATCATTTCCATAATACCCTTTATAAGGAGTGTAACGAAAGATCCTTCCATTCTGTATAAGTGAACCGTGACCTGACTGACATAAATAGGATTTTTACTGGTGAATGTTAGAATCAACAAATATATGTATAATAGGAAAAACACGGTTATGAAGAGTTTTCAGTATGCATTCACAAGATATCTTACTTTTGAGAATTCAACCATACTTGCATCATCACCAGCAAAATAATCATTTGCTAAGACATCAAAGGCAATGGATTGGTCCTCCCAAATAGATATTGTATCATTGTTGGCTTTTGGAAAATATTCACCTGCAAATCAAGCAAAAAGAATCCCTAAAAAGTTTTCACTTGGTCTGAAAACTGGTCAGATAATGGAATGTGTGTAGAAAAGGTCCCATTAACAGCAGCAATATATCAGCATATAGAGATATAATAATTAGGACACACACATATATATATATATATATATATATATATATATATATATATATATATATATAACTGCAAAAGGGTAAAATTATAAGGTGCATGTTGTTTGAACTTACTGCTGTACACATTGATACTCAAGGGACATGATAAGAAACGTTTGCCATCAAAGGAAGCACAAATGTCGTAAGTTCCAACATCTTTGACCATGTAACTGCAGCTGTATGATCCATCCTTATTGTCTGTAATGTCCAAAGATGAAAAGCCAGAACTATTAGCAGAAGCAATCTCCAATTTCAACCTTGATTGTTGGGAGAGGACAGGGTTTAAATATGAATCCACAAGCTGGACTATTATTTCATTTTTGAACAGCTTTGGCACCTTTGGAGAAAACCTCACGACACTTGACAAGGAAACATTTACTTCACCTGCACCAAGCTAGGTGTACATCATGAGAAATGATTGGGTGGAAAACAACAAATATATGTGAAAATTATGAGCAAAACTCAGATGAACCTTGCAATAAAATTATATCCTATTGAAGTATTTTTGATCATGAGCTAATTAAGCACTATAAGCTTATGCTGTTCCATGAATGCACTATATATAACAGATTCCGCTATGCAAGAATCTTCGAGGCATGTAAGTATTTTTTTTTCTTTGCATAAGCTAATACCAACCTTATGAAATCATTCCTTTTCATATAATGCATATTATTGTACCTGCTTTTACCTCTTTTCGGAAAGAATGTCCTTCATTCAATAATATGTTTCCACAATATACATTAATATCATAAAGTCCACTTTTTTCTGGTATGTAATTCACACGAAAATCACTTGCCATGATAAAGCTCCCGCTCCCATTTGACTGAAAACATTGTGAAACTTCATTAGAGTCTTTACAAATTGTGCACCAAAAATTAACTATTGTCTTCCTTACATTGTTTCTCAGCACTATTGAAGGTGATGGCACAGTTTCCATGCGACCGATACCATCATATCTCACTCCTGAAGCTATTCTGCTCCCTGATGTCAAATACAATTATGACAATAAAAATGAAATAATCAATTTCATACAGGAATATAGCAAGAAGTTTATCTTTGAAAATACCATTACTGTCAAGCACAGCATATATGAATGGCATAACTCTGTACGAGTCATTTTCTCTTAAAATTTGTACTTGAAGTATGTTTGCTTGAACAGGGGAAGGATATTGATAGATGTCATTCAAATACACAGAGAATTCTTCCTTTACACCAGCTACTGAATCATTTAAACCTGATCCGTTAACAACACTTTTAACCCCATCACAGTAACCTGTTTGAAAAGGAACATGACAAAGAAATTAGATTTTCATTCTGAAATTATTTGCAAGTAACTACGGTGTAAGAAACTACTAAAAGTGAAAAGCCAGATAGAAAGAGGGATGAGGGAGAAGGAAAAATGCAATGTTTATATCAGTAATAGTAAATGTAAATAGTAAATGATGTTACAAATGACAAATCTATTTTTTCAAGAGACTCGGAATGAAACTTTACCTATAAAAACAGTATAACCATATGGCATGTTGGAAATGCTTTTATTATGCTTGGAATCATATATTGTCAATAGGAAGTTCCCTGGCTCAAAATTGCTAAACGAAAACAACTGAATTCCAGCATCCACTCCTTGAAAATGGAGATCTGATATCGGTATCGACAAGTTTGTGTCAGTTTCAACAACTTCAAAATCAAAAGGATACAATCCAGAAACCAGATTTCCGTATTTATCTAACTGATGTATAAAGATTTCCATCTTGGAAGACAATTGCCATGCATGAGATTCAATGTTCCATTTGGCTATACAGTTAGAGACATCTATAGCTCCTGGCAATTGAAAGAGAGAGAAGTCAAACTATTGTAGATTTTCTTGTAGAAGTAACAAAATGACATATGGAAGAAGAAAATTATTTCACTATATCTACAATCTATAACAATAGTAACTTGAACAAATTATTTCACTATTCTATTTCAACCTCACAAGCATGTAATCAAGGTGGTCGAAATATGATAGAAAGAAATTAATTATGATTGAAACAAAAGCACACAACCTGGATTCACCTTCAATGGTAATGGAGAACCCTTCAAGGTTTGATTTCCTCCTTCTAAGCTCAATGAGAACTTTCCAGCTTTCGTGACAATAAACTCAATCACTATATAATCAAACTCAGTCCACCCCATGTTAAAGATATCTGGAGCACTTGCAACAGAACCATTTTCATGCAAAACAGACAACTTAAAATCAGGCAAATAGGAAACTTGAGTCGTCTTAGAGATACCGTTCCCAAATGCATCTTTAAGTAGCACCATAAGCGTAGCTTTTGAACCAGCTTCATACTCATGTCTCACACCCTTCCATGATGCAACACACACAGAAGGGTACATGTTCCCTTCAGTAGGACAATAATATCAAGCATTACTTAACTATCTGGCACATAAACTAGAATGAACAAAATTATCTTCATTCCCATTAAAGAGTGATGTTTTTCTTTTACTTCAACAAAATCCTTGAAGTGATTTAAAAGGGTAGTTAGTTTCAGTTCTGTCAAAACCTACCAACCTACGAATGAAACATTCAGTTATGTTAAACAGTTTAGAAAGTAAACCTGGTTCAACTTGGAAATGCAAGGATGAATCATCAACTTTATAACGCTCCTCAGTGAGGAGTACATTAAACAATCCAACCCTGATGGGGGTGAAGAAGATCTTCCATTCATTTGGGTCTCCTTCGAAATCTGACAACACAGTAGACACGTAGGAACTGTTCCCTTCCTTTCCATTCACAGTTAGTGTGGGGTTGAAAACTTTTTTGTCAATCTTATCAGCATTCTCAAGCACTTTTACTTTGATTGTTGCTGTGTCACCGGCCTCGAATGTGCCCTTGTCATCCCACCAACTAAACGCGAACAAGGGAATTCGTGATGTATCTGTCTCAAATGAAGAAAAAGAAGTGAGGATGGTGCAAAGAAAACCGGGTTTTTCAACGATGGAAAAGTGATGCTTCGTGGTAACCTGAAGTTAGATATTGAGAACAATAAACTGAGAAGAAAGATAGAGCGCAGAGTGAAATGAGAGTGAGTGTGCATATCTGCATTTTCTGAGAGAATCTCATAGTGCAGTGAAGGAAAAAGACAGTTTTTGAGCATGCAGTTTACGAGAAGTTTTTTATCCTATATGAGAAATATACGAGCAGTTTTTGAAAGGCAGAAGTTTTTTTTAGCCATTTATTAATTTTTGGCTATAATTTTTTTTTAAGTATTTTCTTTATTATGTCATATAATTTTTTGATTTTGAACTTTGTGTTATGGTCCTGGTTAAGTTTGTAATTTTTTGTAATTTTGTAGGCTAAATACACGTGGATATAAGTTTTTTTTTTCCGTTGTGATATTAGAATAAAGTAGTTGATTTTGTGACATTTTTTGTATGGCAACATTAAAATAAAGAAACTGCGTATTATAATGCATGTAGTATAAATGTTTGGTGTGCAATATTTTATGCAGGTATACAATTTAGCATTAATTATATGTTCTTTTGGTTTCATTTATCGAAATGTTACAAAATATTTATATCAGTAATATTTTTATAATGTTACCTTTATAAAAAAAAAATATCACTAGAATTTTTGAGTAACAATTTGAAAATGTTCCTCTATTTAAAAAACAATGTTACTAAAGAGGATTCCATAATTAGTGTTCATTACAAACATAATTTATGTTAAACTAGAAGATGATTCCATAATTTTTGGGTGAGGGAATGCTGTATCAGTAGTGGCCCGTGCTGCAAAAAAGGGTCTGGTGAAGCCCAAAAGCAATAGCTGCTTACACCATCTATGAATCCAAATTAGATAATGTAAATAGTTTCTAGATTAATGTATTGAGGGACTAATTCGTGAATAATTTATTCTCAAACCAATTTATAAATAATAGTATTAGAATTTTTAGGATTTTAGAAACATAAAAAATATAAGAAATAT
>Ga0214545_1012000_pt1 | contig 11594 bp, 9 predicted proteins | sample CNSS4metaG_FD_160064 | JGI IMG/M metagenome (GOLD analysis project Ga0214545, IMG submission 160064) | Root nodule microbial communities from cowpea collected in UCLA plant growth center, Los Angeles, California, USA - CNSS4 | ecosystem: Host-associated > Plants > Roots > Nodule | place: USA... | reverse complement strand
ATATATATATATATATATATATATATATATATATATATATATATATATATATATATATATATATATATATATATATATATATATATATATATATATATATATATATATACATATATATATATATATATATATATGTGTGTGTATATTTATATTCATATATTATACATTTCATTGCAGTCCTAAAAATTACAAATAATATTATGCAAGGGAAACCAAAAAATATCTTAGTGCCGACTCAATAGATGATTATGAAAAATCAGCAAGTGATGATGTAGAATTCATTACTCTAGAATTTCTAAATTCATTGACAAGTTCTGGAGTTCCGAGTCATAATATTAAGCTAAAGGTTGGAGCCCCTATAATGCTTTTGAGGAACTTGGATCAATCAGAAGGTTTGTGCAACGGAACCAGATTAATAATCACAAGATTGGAAAATCATGTCATTGTTGCAAGGGTTATTACAGGAAACAAAAATGCAAATGAGGTCTACATCTCCCGAATGTCTATGTCACCATTCCAATCTCCATGGCTATTCAAGCTAATAAGGAGACAATTTCTAATTATGTTATCCTATGCCATGATTATAAACAAATCTCAAGGTTAATCCTTAGCTTTTGTAGGATTGTACTTACCAACTTCAGTTTTTAGCCATGCACAATTGTACGTTGCTGTTTCTAGGGTTCAAAGCAAATCAGGATTAAAGATCTTAATCCATGATAATGAGAAAAGACCTCTTTCTACAACAAATGTTGTATTCAAAGAAGTCTTCCAAAATTATAAGACATTCATACTATCTAAATATCTTCATTTTCTATATTTCCTCATTATTGATCATAAACACCAACCATGTGATATAGTACATTACCAAAACTGTTGTGATAATATAACTTCATCATTATTTTCAATTTAAATAAAAAACATAAATAATCAATGTATGCCATTAATACATAAACTATAATAAAAAACATAAATAATCAACGTATGCCATTAATTACTAATAAATTAAAGAATTAATACAAACAAAATACGTACTATATTAAACGTACGTATTTATAGTAATGAAATTCAACTTTTTTATTTATTCATTTTATTTAAATAACAATATATTTTCAAATATTATAATACTTAAATGAATTTATAATAACAAATATTATTTTGCATTCTTATAATGCATCAGTGTATAATTCTCAATAATGAATGCTATAAGAAATTCTTAAACAAACATTCAAAATCAAATGACAACAATAACATGGATATTTTAAAATAAATTAATATTTTACAATAACTGAATTGTTCCACATAGTACTAAACAAAACATAAAACCATAACAATGTTTTAAAATCGAACTTCTTTAACTGAGAAAATACTAACGATCTTTAATAACTGGACCGGGCAAATTAACAAACATCCCTGCAGTAAAACAACACAACCGTTTACTACAGATGTTACAAAAATACTAAAGTTTCGTCACATGAATAATCTTTCCATACTCTCTATCAACTGCTAACTTAATGGAATCCCCTTCAACTAATAAATTATCCTTGACGAATGTTTTCCATCCAGAGCTCAGATAACATTCATTTGGAGTTCTTCCAGACCATCTGATTGAGCATGGCCAGTACATTGAATTCTCAACACAAAGTACGTAATTCTTCCTTGACTTAGAGAATGCAGTACCAACAAAGCTTGATTTCAGGTACTGAAATTGATAAAAAAGAAGTTAATCAACAAAATATTACAGTATCAGAGAAACAAAAAATTACCAAAAAAAAAAAAAAAAAGAAATACAATTACCAAGGATGATACTTCAACATCATAAGAACTTAATTGTTTAATCAACGAAACATCACTAGAATAATAATGGTGTTTGTAGGAGAATTCATTCCATCTGAAAAAGATCATGTACCACGCCTATAATCCAACATCGTACCTTCTAAAGTAAATATTCTATACAAGAACACATTCTCGAAAACATAGTTTAAATGCATGTAAACTACATTCTTCAAACTACAGTATTCAATCATCTCTTCAACAACACCATTTAAATAAAGCCTATCACTTTCGTTTACAAAAAACTCAAACTTAAACCTTTTCATAGTTGGATCAATCAACTGCATCTCCCTACCATTTACAATCTTCTTCTCCCAGAAAATGTAAAAAAACGCATCCAGTTTGATACATAACTGTTTGACATAAACACTTAGAATTACATTCATAGATAACAAATACATGAAATAGGAAAATTTCATCAAAACATTTGGAAAAACTAACCTTTGCTGGAGATAACTTCACCCTGACTAAAGATAAAAAACGAGACCATACCAAATTCTCCTCAGCAACAACAGCACTTGCTAAGCCAGGATATCGGATTTCATCCCAACCCAAATTAAAAATCCTTACTCGGAAATAACGATCTCCACAAAATAGAGTACATATATAATGCACGTCATCTAAATCATATAAATCTTTAAAATCAGCTGATATACGAAACAATTTGTTCCTAATTAACTTTTCTTTAAAATCCATATAAAATGCATTCCCCGTTGGATCGATAAAGTAATTAGTTCCAAGTGACAATTTAGATCCCCATTCAATCATAAAACCTTCTTCGAAGGAAAGATATTCCTAAATAAATTAACAAAAAAATATCCTTGGTGAATATACTAAGTGAAATCAAAGAAGGAAAATATCTACAGAAATAAAAAATGTGAATCAATCATGCAAGCAAGATTATTAAGTAAACAAAAGAACATTTAAGCTTACCTCACCAGGATGAAGTAACATAATTGAATTCTGGAAGAGATTTTTGAAACTATATTTACCAATGGATGAAGAAGAAGGAAACATTTCTGTTTTTCAGAACAAGAGTGTGTTTGCTGCAATCAAACCAGAATGCTAGAACCATAGACTCCTTAAACGTATTCTAAAAAAAGCATTTATTAGATTTGATAACTTAACTTTTACAAAACCCATTTTTTTTTCAGATACTGTAAAGATATCCTGAATCTATTGCAGGGATATTTTACTTTCTACAAATAATAAAATATTATTAAGTAATAAACCTACCTAAAAAGCAAATTTAATATACTCAATTATTATAGATAAATATCATCTCTAAGTAAAAAAGGAAAGAAAAGACTCGTGCATATGCACAGGACCTACTTTTGTATAAAAACAATTATAAAATGTTTGTCATACTAAAATTATTATTGAGTTATGAAATTATGCATGTGCAAGGAAAAAAAATTACCTTGATATTTATATGAAAAGAAAAATGACTGATAATAAATATTTGTATCAGATTTATGAATTTAAAAATATTGTTAATGACATGAAATTAAATGAATTATTTTATTTGATATCATGCTTATGATCGTGGGTGAGCTAATAAAAAAAATCTTCATATCAAAAATTGAGGAGATGATCAAGTAAAATTAAACTATCTTCTAGAGTTCTTTTTCTTTTTTTTTAAAAAAAAAAGGAGTTTTTCCTATTTCTGGATTCAAAATTTCCTTGCTACTCAACAAGGTTATGAAGTGGTCTTTGAGTGCAATACTATTATTATTCTATACATGTATTTTGGTTTTGGTTGGTAAATGATAGATTTGTATGGTTTGTTTAAGTACCTTTTGTCTTGTAATAAAATATTTAGTAGTTCTTATTTGATTATTTCATATGTTGGAAGTTGTGATATATGACATGCTATTATTATAATTGTTGAGAAGTTAAGATGTTGACTTAGAGACCATTCAAATTATCAAATTTTGAGGTGAAAACTTAATTAAATAGAGAATTAATGATACATGTCTTTATAAAATGAGTGTTTTTTTGTGTGAAATTCATGGTATTACTTATTAAGTAACATCTTCATATAGTGCTAATCTAATGATGCAGCGAAAAAAAAATGCTTTGATATGGTAAATTTTATTCTACAAGTTCTAGCTTGGCTAACATTATATTAGTGAAATTTTATATCCTGCTAACATTTTGAACACAAAAGATTGTGATAAAACTTTTTATGAGTTATGAAAGAAAAAAGAACCACATTTAAAATATTTCAAAGTGTGGGAGTGTCTTGTAAAGGTTAATATACCTCTTGATGTGAAAAAAAAATCTTTGGTTATTTATAGTGATAAATTTCTCGAAATGTTTCCTTCAAATGATAAATTAACTAAATTTGTTTGTGATACTTCTAGTACTGTTTTGTCATCTAGTGATAATATTATTTTTGTTTCTTCTAGTTATGACAATATGTCATTTTCTTGAGATGATTGAATGATATATTAATTTAAATTGGATATTGATTCTGGTGACACAAAAATAACCATTGGTTATGGTTATGTTTTAACCTTGGATGGAGGTGCACGATCATGGAATATGTTAAAAAGTTGTTGTTCTGTCATGATCTACTATGAAAGCATAAATTATTCCTTTTTCCAATGCATCCTGATAATAAAATTGTTATATTTAAATGTTTTAGTAAAAATGTCAATGAAATTGACATATAAGAATTAGAGACAAATATATTAGAAACTTAATTACTCATGATATTGTCTCTCTTAACTTTGCAAGGTCAGAAATAAATATTGTAGATATGCTTATCAAAGGGTTGATGCATCAACAAGAATTTGAGTCTTTGAGGGGAATGAGATTAAAGCCTATAAATTAGTTGCAACAATGGATGCCCAACTCCACATGAATGGCGATCCCATGGAATGGAGTTCAATGGGTAACAACGAAGTTGTTGTTGACTAAAGTTCACCAACTAATTTCATTAAATTTTATGTCTCATTCCTATGGCGAGGTGTACTATAAATTGTGGCAACAATTAGGTTGATGTATATGCATTATTATGCTTATATATTATTTTAAAGAAAATACCTCTTAATAACCCCAATGACAATTTATTGTAGGGGTATGAGTCACAAATAGAGCTGACAATTTAGCCGCACCCACAGGACTTGGCCCTGGCCCACATGTGCTGGGGCTAAAAAAGCCCACATGGCCAAAAAGCCTCCCACTAAAAAATCCCACAGGGCTTAAAAGGCCACAAGGCTAAAAAGCCCACAAAAACCCTATGGGCCAGGGCCAGCCCATGGGCTTTTTTATAAACATGAAAAAAAATTATATGACAAAAGTCCAAAGCTTCCAAATCCTAATTAATTGTACCAGCCCTTGCAAAAGAAATAAACACATCACTCACTGAAAATTGTACATAAATCAGAACAACCCATGCCAAAAAGAGATATGACTTCATACAACACATTCACAACCTTATCATTCATTCATTCCCAATCAAGAATTACCTTATATCAATAAATGAAGGCACCACTGCTAGAAAATAAAATAGATCGACAAATACCCTTACTCACACCATGCACCCAAAGTCCAACAAGAGCAATACCACATTTCAGAAATTAAGTACTAAATTAACTTCTTTGATGTACACAAGTTCTTAAGAAGTAATCAAGTACCAAAATGCATTCCAGCTATGACCAACCTAAAATTACATTGAAAGTTCCACAATGTTTGGACTACTTTTAACAAAGACACGCTCACCAGCAATAACACTTTCCAAGTGATCAAAAAGCTCCTTAGCTTGACATGAACCAAAATCTTTGTCTGCATAGTCCTTAGCCTGATGAATTGAACATGATTGAGAAATTTGGTCACAATGCTAATAAGTAAGCATTTGCTAGTTGTCATACTTAAAATTAAATTAGGAAAAGATGTTTTTTCAGTTACTAAACTTCATACTATTTTATCTGCATGAACCTTCAAATTATACAATTTTTGTCAAGGTTTGTGGTCTTTTCTAACCTTCTAAATCTGAAAAATTATCTCTATCAGAGCAATAAATAAATTTTGTATTCTAAAACCAAAAAAACCAACCGAAGACATTTTTTTTCATCTTCAAGGATTGTCATTTTCTAGGGATATGTTTTGATATCTTCATTTTGAAAATTTTCTAACAAAATACACTACATCTACTCGGTCATTGCTAATTATAGTTATCAATGCTTACTTTGGTTGTCAAATATATTCGTATCAAATCCATTGAAGATCTAAACATATATTTCACACATTTACATATATTATTACTATGCAAAATATCTGAATCTAAAACAGTAATGCTTTTCAAAAGCAAACAGAAGTTAAAAGCATGTTCTTGTGAAGTAGTAATCGAACCTGTCAATCTTCAACATCTTCAAGAAGTTTGGACTCATCAGTGATTCCCTCATGTCCAAAAATATCATGCACAACTTCATCAAATCCTACATTTACATATTAATTATCAAAACAAAACAAGAAAAAATGAAAACAATGAACACCAAGTATAAAATACTTACCGAAATAATCCTTGATCTTTTGGCCTTACTCTCTTCGATATTGGACTGAAACATGAAGACAAATTCCGTAGGAGATTGGGAAAGAGAACCACAAGAGATAGATAAGTTCTTTGCATAATCTCCAAACAACATCTTGAACTTTTCTAACACTTTCTTAGTTTTCTCTTCATAAGTTAGAAGATCCAACTTTTTATAACAATACATTATAAAATCAACCTTTAGTTGTGGGTCAAGAATAGCTCCAAAAGCTAACACAATACTATACTCCTTCCAATACTTTTGAAACTTCTCCTTCATATTCAAAGACATTGTCTTTAAAATGACATCTTCATTCAACAAATTCTCTTCAATGATTAATTGAATCTTCCAAATTTCCATAAAATAAAAATTTGAAGTGGGATAAGATGAACCAGACATCATGTTTGTGATTTCATAAAATGATTCTAAAAATTGACATATTTTCTTTTCCCTATCCCATTCCTCAGAAGATGGACAATTTTTATAACTTTTATCAACCACTTTGAGAATTTCAAAAACTTTTTTGTATCTTATTGCACTTTCAAGCATCAAATAAGTCGAATTCCATCTTGTAATCACATATAATCTCAAACCAATGCTCATATTTATGCCAACATCACTAACACATTCTTTGAATTTGAGAGTTCTTCCATCCGATGATTTAACATACTTAACACTCTCTCTAATGTTATGAAGTGCTTTGTCAACCACCTTTAAACCATCTTGAACTATCAAATTAAGAGTATGAGCACAACATCGAACGAGAAAAAACTAACAATCACATAATAAATTTCTCTGAACACAAAGATGTCTTTTTAAAATATCTTCCAAGGTATTATTAGCATAAGCATTGTCCAAGGTAATGGGGAAAACTTTCTTATCAATACCCCATTGCTATAAGCAATCAAATACAACACTTTCTAGTTCAGCACCCGTGTGTGGTGGTTTCATTCGACAAAAGTTCAAAATCTTACTTGTCAATTTCTAGTTTTCATCAACAAAATGTGCAGTTAGGCAAATATATCCCTCAGAAGTAATTGCAGTCCAAACATCAAAAGTTAAACAAATTCTATTAGGAATCCTAGACATGATTTGCTTAACTTTATCCCTCTCTTCAATGTATTCCTTCTCCACATCTAAAACAGTGGTGTTCCTACATTTCATGTCAACATCTGGATTAATGTATTTTATTCACTCCCTAATTCCTTTGTACTCAACGAAATTATAAGGAAGACCATGTTTAATTATGGCTCTCGCAAGTAACTTACGATGAACCTTTTGATTGATTTTCTGTGTCCCAAACTTTCCTTCTTGATCAAGACTGAGATCCACATATAAGTTTGCAATACTTTTACATGAATAGATATGGCGACTTAAATGTGAAGTCCCATAATTGTTTTTGGTTTTAGGGTTTTTGCCAACTTTATAGTGATGGCCACAATACTTACACGTAGAATTTTCAATTCCATCCTTGTCTTTACCTATTCTTGTGAAAAAATTCCAAGCATTTGATTCTTCATTTTTATTTGTGACAACACTTTTAGATGGACCAGGAGTTTCAGATACAAGATCATCATCCAAATTCAAAGGGTTACTCTTAGAGGGATCCATATTTTAAAGCTATTCCACACAACTACATAGAATATTTTAGCACAAATGATTCAATCCTCATTGTAATGATTAAAATTGCTAGATAATATAGATAGCTAAACAATATAATTAGACATTTTTCACTACGAAGATGTCTATATTGGATAATCTTGAAAGGTATCAACTAATATTACATTACATCTAAGATCATTATAAACTCAAAATTTTGAAGATGTCTATATTGGATAATCTTGAAAGGTATCAACTAATATTACATTAAATCTAAGATCATTGTAAACTCAAAATTTTAAAAATAGTAGTTTTTGAATAAAACTTTTTAAAGAGTACGCATTTTATTCTTAATTTAAGAATTATTTTACTAATTATATAATTAGTGCATTTAGTTTATCAAATTATTTATATGTTCTTATCACAATTTTTTTTCCTATCTTCTCGACGGATAAAGCTTTAAAATTTGTCTTCATTATTTATGTTGTCCTCTTTTTAAATGTTTATTTCTCCTCACACTAATATCAATTTAAAAATTCTTGTACCAGATATAATTTTATATATATATATATATATATATATATATATATATATATATATATATATATATATATTAATACACTAGTAATTCAAATAATGGAAAATGATCTCTGCATAGTAATAGTTACTATAAGGTTTTTATTTTGCTTTGCTTTGCTTAAATGGTGACCCTTAATGGTTCCAACTATAACATCTTCCCTCCCTCTAAAAGTTACACAATCCCTTTGTCCCCATTTTTCTAATCCATTTCTTTTACCTAAACAAGTTATAAAATAACAAGACATTTCCAATAATATGTTGAGATTGCCCATAAAATACAACTTAAAGAATTAGTATACAAAATCAAACTACAAATAGTTTTACTTGATTACAAACTACCTTAGATCTTTAACCATTCTTTTGTTAATCTTTGTTGTTGAGGATGTTCCAAAATAATTGACTCGTTGCATTTATATAATCATTTATTAACAACAACATTTATATACACAGAAGATCAAAAAGTCTGACTTCTCAAAGAATGAATTATGACTTTGTCTGCCAATCAAATATTTAGATGAAACAAGAAAAGAATTCTCAATAATTCATATTGTAGTTTAATCACAAAAGAAAGAAATCACTAATTCATCAACAGATTTTGTAGAATATAAATCTTTCAAGCATATTCTCCCATAGACAATAATATAGCTAAAATGGATATGTTAACATAGCAAACTATTCTTGTTAGACTCTACAAGACACATAAATGGACCTTACAATTGAGATTTATTCCCTATATCCCCGGATCAATGAAATTTAAAAATTCTGTCTCCTATAGAAACTTCTCATATTCAAATTGTTATGATATATTCATATAAACATGCTACCTGAATGCTAATACTTCCACAAAATTCTAAATCAACCTGAAAATTAGGAGAACCCAAAATAGTTAGGCTTGAAACAACCATAAACTTTACTACTGAAACTTAAATATATAACTGATTTCATAACTAACCACTTTTGATTAGTACAACAATGAGATTACTTACCCTTGTTTCTTCTTTGACCTCTCTTACTACTACTACACAAATATCTTCTCCCTGTATAGATTGAACGAGTAGATTATATGCATAAACATTAGACTTTTAGACCGTAATGAGAACTATATCCAACACATCTACCTGGTCAACAACTCTAGTAGGGAATTTCCAAATTCTAATTCCTTGAAATGATCCACTATTCTTCTGAACAACCAGGACCTAAGATCACGAAAGAATTTAAAAGTTGCTCTATATCAGAATTGTAGTCCCTAAAACTGAAGAAAAAATTGCAAAAGGGGATTTGTAGTTAGATTTCAAAGAGGTTGACAAATTACGATTCTCCTCTTCTATCACTATCACCACTGCTCTACACCATCATATGTTGCTGTCAAGCTTCGTCGTAGACGGTGGTAGTCGAAAAATGTTAGATATAGCTTGAAGTTGGGTGAAAGAAATTTAGGAAGAAGAATAATTGTTGAAGGAAGAAGACGCGTGTACGTTGATTTTTGAACGAATAGAGGTTCTGAGGGGGCTACCCGGCTCTAGCTTGTCCCAACCCACTACTTGGGGGGCTTTTGGGGGTCAGGGGCTTTAAAAAAGCCCCCTAACAAATGGGCCACTAAAATGGGGCTTTGTTTTATAGGGCCAGGGCTGGCCTAGGGGTTAAAATAAAAAATGACAACTCTAGTCACAAACCACCATTTGAGAGTTTGCCTAGTAAGTGTGATGGTGGAGCCGCCATTGTGAGACATGGGCAAGTCTTTAATTGACACTTATGAAACAAGATACATGCACAAGACCGTAACGTGGACCCACTAATTATAACCTATAATGAACACTGATATTGTATGTTTTATTTACTAAAACCTGATCACAAGGATGCAACTCAAGAATATCAAGTCTCTGCATTTTTTTTCAGGTGGAAGTTTATAAACATTGGGTGCAGTGGCGGAACTTGGACAAAAAATTTAGGGGTGCCAATTTAAATTTTTTATATATAATTTATTAATTAAAAAAATTATTTCTTTTACTTAAACCATTTTAATATTACAATTCACACTTCTCAATTTTTAATCTTTCTAATTAATTGAATTCACGCAAAATGAGTATTCTAATTTCTAATCCAATTCAAAATTATTCAACTAATTCATTGTATGCACTAAAAAACATAAAATCACAACATTTTATAATGTAGGGTTATACTAATTTGAGAAAAATATAATTAGGGTTCATGTCAATTTCACCAAATAATCTCTAAAATCAAGTTAGTTTTCATACTAATTTAGGAAAAATTTAATTTAGAAGAAATATCGTAATAGAAAAATCATAAATCTAACCTACATAAATCATACTAGGATACTAAGATACTGATTCACGAGATCTTGTGAATATGAGTTCTTTGATCTCTCTGTTCTCCCATCTTCATTTCTCAATCTATCTTTCTTTTCATATTTACATTTTATTAACGGTTTGTTGTGAAAAAAACTTTATTGTCAAATACAAAACCTTAATCCTTTATTAATCAAGATCCATCAAATTAATTTTTATTTTATTTTTTAAAAATATATAAATAATATATATATATATATAATAATAATAATAATAAAAATAATATATAAATATAAATTTAAAAAATATATAAATATATATAAAATTAAAAACTAAATAGTTTGGGGGAGTCGTGGCTCGCCTTTGTCACATGCTAGGTCCGCCGTTGATTGGGTGTAAGGCTCAAACACGGAAGGTTCCTTACGCTGAACTACAATATTTTGTTTTATTTTATTTTTAAATTATGTGGGGAATTGTTGGAAATATTTTAGTATAATTTAAAAATAAATAATTAAAATAAAAATTCTAGTGTTACTGAAGTTTTCATGAACTTTTAATCTTATGGGTTAATGTTCTTTATGTTGACATGAGAAGCCAAGGTGGTTTGCTTCTTGAAGATTTGATGAAGATTGAATGAAGCTCTTTTGAACTATCTTGAAGCCATAAACATTGGAATGAAGCCTACATTGATGAAGGAAAGGAGATTTGATGATATCCATGGTGATCAAAGCTGGAATGTGTG
>Ga0214545_1011997_pt1 | contig 11606 bp, 8 predicted proteins | sample CNSS4metaG_FD_160064 | JGI IMG/M metagenome (GOLD analysis project Ga0214545, IMG submission 160064) | Root nodule microbial communities from cowpea collected in UCLA plant growth center, Los Angeles, California, USA - CNSS4 | ecosystem: Host-associated > Plants > Roots > Nodule | place: USA... | reverse complement strand
TATATATATATATATATATATATATATGGCATTTTGTAATGAACCATCGTGAAAGCATAATTTCAATGTAAATTATGACACCTTGAAATTCCATTATTTCATTATATTATGATATTTTCAACTATCGTAATTTAAAAACTATATATTATTTATAATTTTCACATACATTTATGATTTCATAATATAATAAATTTACTTAATATATATTGACGAAGTAAAGGTACCTTAGAAAACCTTTGAATGCGTAAAGCTGCAACTTCATCCACAACAACTGCATAAAAAATCAGTGAAAACTTTTACAGAAATCCCTATAAACAATAAAAATTTTAACATGCTCTAGATGTTATAAATTTTATGAAGTAAATGCTTACAAATATTAAGATATTAGTGTGGCTCCAGGATTTTTATCCTAGTGATATATTACCTTTCAATTTTAGTTTTGTAACAGAAAATTGGAGCCATGGATCAGAAGTCTGAGATATTATAGAAAAAGCAAGATAACACATAATCTTATATATTAACTAAAACATAAAATAGTCCTCTTTTTGAGATTTTGCTATTGTTATAGGTCTATATGAATGCACCATAGAAGGTTGAAAACATTTAAACAAATGACAATCAACCACCACTCAAATAGAAAACATCACGGGGCCGAGGATAATTTTCCTAAGTAGAAGCTTTCAAAACATCTAATATGAACTCTCAATGAGTCAAGTGAACCCAACACCCTTAAATTTAAGCTAAACAACTTCCTTGTTAGAATTCTTTTGCTTCTGAACCTTAAAATTAGGCTGAACAACGAATAATTCAAAAAGTGAACCCTAAATCAAAAATTCTTTTGCTAAACTTACTAAAACCTAAAACCAGGAAATTCCCTCATAGAATGACTCGACGACGAGCTTCAAAAACGAATAAAACGAGCGACAAATGAACGACTTCAGAAATTGAAGAACCACAGATGAACAAAACAGGCTCTTTGTCCATCGCGACAACGACCTACATCTCCACGGTGATGGGCGATAGCGACGACACTATGCAAAGGTGATGGTGGGAAATGGTTTCTCGTGCAAAGGAAACAAACTAATTTAGGAAATAACAAATGTAGGAAATGGTTTCTCATGCCAACTATTCACTAATCTAATTAATTAAAATCGAGGAAGTTTTAAGATTGGGATTTATTAGTATATGGCAGTTAAAACTGACATGTTTTACAAATACAATGTGACAGTTTTCCACTATTAATAAAATGTCAGTTAAAACCACCGTATATTATAGATAAAATATGGTGGTTCAAAAAATGCCATATTATGTTGTAAAAAGTGGTGGTTTCAAATGACCACCATATTAAAACTGCTACAATATACACAATTTTTTGTAGTGTTAATTTAGAATTTACATTTATTAATTTGCAAATCTACAACAATGATTAGTTGAGGAATAATCTTTAGATAACCGATGATGGATCTATTTTGAAAAAGTAGTGGAATCAATATATTTTCTTTATCATTATTTTTATATATTTTCATCTTTCATTAATTTTACTTTTTTATTTTTTATTTTATTTGACTAACCGCTTTTGTATAGTTTTTATGAGAGCTAATTTGCTAATAATCAATTCCGTGTTCGTTGGGAGACGATTTAGGGTTGACTTTACCCTTTTATATTTTCTTGACTACTATTTTAGCAATATTGAAGATGCTATAGTTTAGTAGTATTAATTTGATCGCGTCAACGACAGCGTTATCACACCTCCACACTTATCCTTTTGCACTCCTTGGCAAAATTGAATAATTTCAAAACTTTGTTCTCGGTTAATTTATTTCATATGTTCACTAGATCAAAGGAATGAACGTCACTAGAAACAAATCATTCTTCTAGAAATCAATTTATCATGCATAAACAAATGGAAAAAAAATCAATTTTTCACACATGATTTAATCTTTTGAATTCACAAGAAAATCAAATATGAATGATAACACTCAAGTTAAAATGTATATTTTCTCACCAAAATTCGCTCAAGTGTTTTGGCTTTTGTTTTCACTCAAAATACTCAAGTAAGTAAATACTCTAGATATGTAACAAGATTCTAATATGCACAAACTTTCAGCAAACATGTATTCAAAGATGATGAGGACTTTTCACAGGTTGTAATGAGACCAAGGCAAAGGTACGAAAACTTTAGTTCAAATAATAACTCCATGTGTGAAGAGTTTGTTGCAACTATGCAAGGTGAATTTGAAATGTCTATGATAGGTGAGCTAACCTACTTTTTTAGGACTGCAAGTTAAACAACTTAAGCAAGGAACATGTTTAAGCTAGTAAAACTATTGTTTTGATTTGTTAAAAAAGTTTGAAATGGAGAATTACAAAGAAGTTGTCATTCCAATTGCCACGAACTATTACTTGGTCTCAGATGAAGCTACGAAGCAAGTTAATTCAACTAAATTTAGAGGGTTGATTGGTTCTTTGCTCTATCTAACAATAAGTAGGCTGGACATTTAATTTAGTGTGTGGTTGTGTGCAAGGTTTCAATTCAATTCAAAGGAGTCACATTACAATGCTGCAAAGAGGATTCTCAAGTATTTAAAAGGGACAATCAATGTTGGATCATGGTATCCAAGTAATTCTAAGATAAATCTTAGTGGAATTTCATATTTTGACTATGCAGGATGCAAATTGGATAAGAAAAGTATAAATGGAACTTGTCACATACTTGGCTAAAGCTTTGATATCTTTGAATAAAAAGAAGCAAGCTTGTATGGCACTCTTCACAGCTAAGTTAGAGTATATACCAGCTAGTCATGGTTGTGCTCAAATCATAAGACTAAAACATCAACTCTTCGACTATGGTGTGAAGTTGGAAAAGGTACCCTGTATTTTGATAACACTAGTGCAATTAATCTAACTAATAATCCAATACAACATTCCAAAATCAAACATTTTGAGATAAGGCATCACTTTATTAGCGATCATGTATAAAAAGGTGATTGTTAAATTAAGTTTGTTAAAACAGAGAATCAACTAGCTAATTTGTTTACTAAACCATTTTTTCATTATAGGTTTAATAAGCTTAAAACAAAATTAGGTATTCTGGATATGAAAAATGTGATTTGATACATTTTTGGCTTGTTAATCATATTGAACCATGCTTTAATTTCACTTAAATAGTTATATTTTGCATAAAGTACGATCTACCAGTATTTTAATATGTTAAATCTATAAAATAACACATACATTTCACTTAAACTGTCACTACATGCATTATGTGTGATATGGAACATTTTTAATTTGTTAAATCTGTACTTTTTATGTGTTGATTTCACTTATGATGATTTAAATTTGCATGAATTAACAAACTACTTATGTTGATTTAAATTTGCATGAATTTAACACTCTACATGTATTGTGGTAACAACTATTACCTAAGCTAAAACTACCTTTTCAGATTTCATTGACCATAAAGCACTTTTATTACATGATTCTCGATGTGCATGCCTTTGCTATGATTTGAAATGAGTAGATAACACAAAATTCCTGGGAAGCATCATGATTTATGATCACACATAAAATACAGTTTGCATTTAATTGGCTATGGTTACTCATGTTGCATTAATTACGAAAATAATGTGCAAATCAATTGAATGAATATAAAATTTAATGCGTTGATTCTAAAAATACTTGTCTTGGCATCATGCATTTGCATGCACATTTGCTAGTAACAGCCAAACCACAATACAAAATGTCTTGTCGTCAAAGAAATGTGCAATCTGATGAGGAAATTTCCACTCTTCCCACACCAACCTCTCCTATTTCCGAAAGAAGGCCATGACGACAAAATTCAGGTGTTCCTCATAGAGATCACTCACAAGCAAATTATCATCCCTAGAGTGTTGTATTTTTCCTAGTTGAGAGCTGAAAACTGAGGTTTTGTAGCAACAATTGAGAACACAAAAGCTTAAGGCCTTCCTTGAGCTTTCAAGCAAAATCTATCCAGATTTGGTGAAGGTTTTATATGCAAAACTCAAGTTCAGTGGTGGTGTGCTAAAGTATAGTGTTAAAGGAATCCAGATGAAGATCACAAGAGAAACATGGAAAGAAGTGGTTGGTTGAAGAGAAAGAGGCATACAGGTTAGGAAAAGGGAAACTACTACTATTGAGGAATTCAACAAAGTCCAATCTTTTGGCCAATGTGTGAGGAATCCATGTGGCTAGATTAACAATTTCCATGATTGAAGACTACGTGTTGATGAGAGGTTATTGGCCATGGTAGAGCAATCACTCTACACTGAATAAAGGAGACCGTGTTTTAATGTACTGCATCCAGAATGGTGTGACTGTTGATTGGACCTACACCATTAGAGACCATATGATGAAAGCAAAACGACTCACAGATTGGAAGTAACCATATGTAGTGCTCATCTCCAAATTCATTGGGCATTTTTTAGTTGATGTGGAAGGAGAGCATGAAGAACCTATTGGATTGTTGAATGGTGTGTCTGCTCATAACATGCACAAGATGGGGTTCACCAAGGTTGACAACACATGGGTCACAGAAAATGATGTTGTTGTAAATGCTTGAGTTGGTGCACACGATCACGAGGCTGGACTAAGTCGGGTGAATCAAGCTAAGGAAGATGCCTTTGTACATGAACTTATGGCTATTGAGTTTTACAATGCTCTAGTGGAAATTGGTCCTACCTACTCTAACTTTGAAAGATTGGTCCTTGACCAGCTCCAAGAGCTCAATGTGTCCCAAAACGAGCATCATGCATTTTTCACCAAGAGGTTTCACGACCTTGATGATCAAATCCACAATGTCACTGACCTCCTCTCCACATTCTACAATAGAGACAACCCAAGGAATGATTGAGTAGGATGACTCTTAGGTCATGCATTGCATTTGCTGTGTTGCATCCACATTTTCCTTTGTTGTTGTCAGTTTTTAAATCTGTTGTTTCTAGATTTTAATCGGCTAATTATATTAGTCCTTGTCAGCTTTAGTTTTTCTTTTCTCTTTTTTGCTTGTATCTCGTGTACCCACTATCAGTTGATCTGATAGCTTGTTTTAGGTGATATCATGAATGAAAATTTTAATATTCCTAAATACACAATTGATTACCTCAATTCGATGAATCCATAGGGGGAGAAAAAGTAAGTTAATTAGCTAAATCAAAAAGTAAGCTAATCAGCTAAATCATGAATTGATTTAAATAATATCAAAACTAAAACTGAATGACTGGAACTACGTGTGTAATAATGAAAAATGGACTAGAAATCAGAAATGAAACCACAATAGTGTTAGGGGAGCATGTGGACATGTGGAGTTCTTGTAAGTTCGTATGCTTTTGGTTGTGATATATATATATATATATATATATATATATATATATATATATGTGTGTGTGTATCTTGTTTGTGCAAAAGCTATTTCAATTTTCACAATGGATCTTGCCTCATCAATTCAATTCAAAGAATATTGTCATAGGGGGTTGTTGGCTTCATCAAATTAGGGGGAGTTTGTTAGGAGAAGTGACCTTAGGGCATGGATTTAATGAAGCTAGTACATAAGATCATGTGTGATTGATGATGTTTAGATGAAGAATTGAAGTGATTCGTTAGTGTTCAAGCTTGAGGTATATTGAATATGGAATTGACATGAAGATCACAAAGCTTGAAGATTGGACTCAATTTGTAGATTGCATGACATAATATAAATGTATTTTTGTCGTATGTTTGTCCTTTTCAATCTGTTAAAAAAGGATTTAACATGTTAAAAGGCTTGTTGCATATAGTTCTAGTATGAATATATTCAATCAGTTGAATTGTTATGCAATTAGTTGATTTCACTTAAATTAATTGAATTCAATAGATTGTATGCATAAATCAACATGTTGAATTCGCTTATGATCAGGCTATATTAGCTGGTCTTTTAGGGAGTGAAATAACTTTTGTGATTTATGAGCACAAAAATAGTGAAACAATTTGGAAAACTCTCTCTGGATTACACATTGTGCAGCTTGTGATTAAAGATCTTTGAATCTTAGAGCAAGTTTTTCTTAGTTTTGAAGCATTGAAGAACATGTTTTGGTTGGCTAGGGATATCCACCACCAAGGTTTGCTTGTTCTTGTGCTTTTGGGTATTTCCTAGTGTGATTCTAGGTCTGCAAGTGGGATCTTACTGTGCACGGGTTGAGATTCTTGTGGGATTCAAGAATCTTGATGTTTTTGTTATATTCAAAAGTGTAATCTTTGTGAGATTGTGTAATTATTTTGATATAGTGCAAGACTCGGGTTGTCCAAATAAATTGGATGTTTCTTAATGTAGCTCAGAATTGTGTGAACCAGTATAAAAGTTAGCGTGTGATTCTCTTTCTTATCATGCTCTTCATTTAAATCTCAAGAAAACTCGTTTAATCGGTCTTTGTAAAGATTTCATGTGTTTTAATGTAATTTAGGGATGCTATTAAGTTTGATATATCAATTGGAATCAATCTTGTATGATAAAGCATGTTATTTGGGTAAATTTGGTGATTTGTGTAGAATTATAATGTATGAACAAATTAATTCGTAGTTTTTGTTTTTTAATCAATTGAAATGTGTAGTCCTGGAGCAATAAATATCTAATTTGTTGGTTAATTAAATTCAAACAGAAAGAATTTTTATAGTTTTAATTGAGCAATCTTTAAATACTCGGCAAATTCAACCCCTTCTTAGCTAAGAAAAACATTTTAAACCTACACATACGTCTTTAAACATGTGGCTCTTTGAACTAGTACTTAATTTCACTTTAAAAACACTTTAAAAAATTGAGATCATCCATGGCATCAACATGTGACTCCCGAATGACGCAAATGTTGTAGCTTCCCGACAAATAAGCAAAGATTAATTGCATCTCATTTGGGAACAAAACACTTTGTCTTCTATCTTTTGTTTTTCTATTTCTTTTATGTTGTATTTATCGCTTTTTCTCTCCAATTTCTTTTTATATATCTCCTTTCTATTCATTTAATAATGATACTTATCAAAACTATGCAAATTCAAGCCATGATTTTCACACAATTGATGGAGTAGTGGGAAACAAGAAAAAGTGAGGGAGTGATTGTTTTATGTTGACTTTGGAGAGTGTGGGAGACAGATTTAAGTGATTTTCTTTGTTTGAAATTTCCTAGAAACTACACACTATATTTCCACAATCCAAAGACTTTCATACCCACTAATAATAATGCATTATCCATTAGAAGAGAAAAGCTACTTTAACTATTTTTAACTAGCCTACCTCCACGTTGAATTATTTAAAACATACTTTTATCCAAAAGCAACCACTCTATTATCTATGCCAAACTCCATTCTGATTACCATAACATTATAGGTATAGGTTTGTTTAGTTCATCACTTTATTCTTTGCCCAACTCCATTATGAAGATTATAATAACATATTATATATAATATAATATAATATTATATTATATTTTATATATATATATATATATATATATAAAAGAACTAATGTAATTTAAATTGATAAGATTGAATTACAAAATTTATAAAATTAATTGAGAATATAATAAATGGAACATGGTTATTCGGGTATAATAAAATATAAAGGAGATACCATTTACATTATAAAAACTTCTATTTTAAAGTATTTATATTCAGCTCTATTTTAAATACAAATAGTCTATAATTATAACCAGCCTACTAAATGGACTATAACTATTGAAACCATTAAATAAAAGTTAAATAATATTTATTTTTATAGATTTTGATATATTAGGGTAAAGAGTCTCATTATTGAGTAGCCGATTTGACTAGGGATGTCAACGAAACGGGTAGGGTATGGGTAGTAGCTCCCTCGTATCCTACCCGCTGGAAAAATATTCGCCCCGTACACGTATCCATATCCATCGGGTATCCGTTATGTGGGTACACACCTATTTTTTTTCATATCCGCGAGTATTCATAGGTACCCGTGAGTATTTACAAAAATATTTTAAAAAATAAATATTTAACCATAATTAGTGGGATTAACAAGCTCACTTTCTCCGATTGATTCCTAAAAAACAAATAAATAAAAAATCACTAACCATTTATATTGTAGTTTATTTTTGAATGAAATATTAAAGAAATTACTAACTTCATCAATGTCCACATCTTGCAACATTGTATAAAGTTTCATGTTGTCCAATTATAAAATATCTAAGTAAAAGTGTTAATTTCATTACCTTCCATGTTGGTCCATAACCAGTCTTGGAGACACATCAATGCCTCCACAGTATCTGAAACTAATCTACTCCGATGTGGGGTAAGAATCCAACCACCATTAATGAATGAAGACTCAGAATGTTTTTTTTACTAATATATATATAGACACAGAATTTTTTTTTTATAAATATATATATATATATATATATATATATATATATATATATATATATATATATGAGGGTATCTGTGTGAATTAAAGTTTAGCGGGTACGGGTATTCACGGATACAGATACTATGATATCCGTACCCGCCGAGTAACATGCGGGTATCAAAAATACTTGTACCCGCGGGTAGCGGGTATCCATTTTTAATATTTGTTTCCTATCCGTTGCGGGTTTTATCCGCGGATACCCGCGAGTTCGAATTTTTTTGACATCCTTAGTGACGATGTTTATGAGTAAATAATATATAATAACATCTAGGGACTTGAGTTATAGATTGTCTAGTAAATTAGTAATCAATGGATACGTTTATTTATTAATTAAGACTTTGTTTTTCATTTTTATCCAACTTGTAATTTTTTTATACTTTTTTTATAAGGGTGAGTTTTGTGACGAAATGAAATATGCAGGAGAGGAGATGCAACTCAACGGTCATCTTGCATAACATATGGGCTGATTTTATTCATTTCCCTTGCTTTCTGCTTCTTTTTCGTTTTCATTTGGTTGATTTTGGACTCAATTCCACACTTGATACCCAACAAATTGGAGCTAGTGTTGATTTCATTTTGCATTTGTTAGTGATAATTTATTATAATTAGATTAGTTTCACTTTCAAGATTAAGCAATTTAATGGGAAGAACAATTTTAACTTACGCATAAGATAATTTTGTTCAAGGAGTGAGGCATGTGAGCCTCGCTATCCAAGAGTACACCATGCATATAGATACATGTTTTAATTCAAAAAGATAAAAAATATTCAGTATCTGTGGACAATGATGATGCATCTTCTTCTAGATTAACAATATTTAAACAAGGCACAAGAAGGTCTTGAAAAAAATATTTATAAATACATAAAGAATTAATTATAAGAGGAAAAATGGACTAAATCTGAAGAATAAGTAGAGTTTAGATGATATAATGAAGACTTAATGCTGATTCTTGTTTTCATGTGCCTCATAAATTGAGGAGGAATTCTGCATTGAGTTACTCTGCTCAATATGTTTTTGTATATTAATTTTTAAGGATTCAGTTGCCTAACTAAAAGTTGTATGGAACAACGAGGCTACGATGTTTTATGAAGTTTAAAATCCCTACATATTTCATTAAATAAATTTAAATTAATATACATTATATATTAATCGTGAAGACATATGTTAAGCGCATGTGTTTACTTTTTCATAATACTAAAAAATAAAGAAATTATAACTATAAAAATAAATAATAAATTTTATAATTTAATTGTTGATAGTTTTTATTTATTTTGTAATTGATTTTAATTTATTTTCTAGATAGTTTTATGTATTTTGACGATGATTTTATATATTTAATGTTAAAAAATGCTTAAATTAACAAAATGGTTAAATATAGAAAAAAAAAGTTACTTGCAGGATAAAATTGAAAAGAAATGTGGACACCAAAAAGATGAATTCTCTTTATATAATACTATAGAAGTATAGATATTATAGATGTAAATAACTTTTACAATTTAATTGTAGATAGTTTTATTTGTTTTGTAATAATTTTTATTTATTTGATTTTAAAAAGATTGTTAAATTTAAAAAAATGGTTAAGTATAAAAACAAAAGACACTTAAAAGATAAAATTGAAAAAAAAATGTGAACACAAAAGCTAATATTAACAATAAAAATTTTATATATATATATATATATATATATATATATATATATAGTTCTGGACATGAATAATCTTAATACATTTAGCAATAGTTTCAAAGACTATATATATCTTTTATTTTATTGCACGTGTATGTTTTCAAATTATTTACATGTTCCTTCCTACGGGTGCAAAAGGAAAGAAAAACAATTCAGAAAGTAGATGTGAAACCAACTTTATGACTTTGGAAAGTGGCATGTGTATGTAATATATATAATTGGATTTTTTTTTTCTTTTTTATTATTTAAATTATATCTTAGCTAAAAGTATTTTAAAAATTGAATAGGTTACTCAAATTGCAAGTTTACCTACCCACTTTCTTTCACTTTTTGACAATATGTAAATTCTGATATAGTATTGTGTGTATACTCAAGAAGACTTAGAAAGCCACACATACATCTACACGTAAACATGTAAGTGATCCTGACCCTACTGTGACTGCTTCCTAAAACTGTTATTCACATTTCCCCGTTTAGAATCAAACTAACCCCTTTTTTCTTCCACTGTTACGCTGTTCCGCCAGTCCGCAAGTTCAGCGCGCGAGCTGCCGTACTCCGAGGTCCCGTGTCGAGGTTCCGTTAACCCTTTTCCAGGTACGGGAAGTTAGGGTTTCGAGTCGAGTTGTCTCTGATCTGTTTTGAATTGTTTTGATCTGTTTACGAACTTGTTGCATAATTCCATGGATGAAATTGTTATTTGGGGTGCGTGGGATACTATGTATGATTAAAGGGTTCGAAAATCGTATCAGCTGCAGGTGAATCCAGGGCGAGACCTGATAATCTCGCCCAGGCGAGTCGGGCTCGCCTAAGCGAGTCTGGCGGAGGCTCGCCCAAGCCTTTTTCGCCCAAGGTCGCCCAGGCGACCAACTCTTCCATTTTGAGCGAGCGAACCACTCGCCCAGGCGAGAGGGATCTCGCCTAAGCGAGATCCCGCAGTGGTTCCTGTTTCCTCGTTTCGAGCCCTCGCCTGAGCGAGATTGTCTCGCCTGAGCGAGACCCCTCAGCCTGAGCGAGGTGCTGAGCAAGACAGTGCTGTGATTGAATGTCCGTTTGTTCCTGAATGATCTGTTTTGGTTGAGTATGATTGTATGATGAATGACATGTATATAATGGAGCATGAGGTATGTTTGGCATGTTTCATGAATTGCGTATGATGGGTCGGGTATGTTATTGGCATGTGGAATGAATGAGTGGTTTGGACCTAACGGAACACGTGATTAGTATGAGATGAGGCCCTAGATTCATGGGGTGGTGATGATCAGAGGTATGGATTCGAAATATGATGCGTATGAGGAATTGATCTCAGGGGTTGGTATGGAAATGTAAATATGGTGTTAATATTCCCTTATTGCTGAATTATGACTGTTAGTCCGTGTCAGTGTGTAAATTCCTTGGGGTCTCTAGGTGAGACCTCTGGGGTCGCGCTTCAGTGGTCGGGACGTAATTCCATGGCCCCTGTTAGTGGGTGCCCATGGTGGTGCCCCATCTGTATAACCAGGTAAGGATT
>Ga0214545_1011996_pt1 | contig 11608 bp, 8 predicted proteins | sample CNSS4metaG_FD_160064 | JGI IMG/M metagenome (GOLD analysis project Ga0214545, IMG submission 160064) | Root nodule microbial communities from cowpea collected in UCLA plant growth center, Los Angeles, California, USA - CNSS4 | ecosystem: Host-associated > Plants > Roots > Nodule | place: USA... | reverse complement strand
ATAAATTTAATACTTATTTTTAATAATATATATAATAATTATTAATAATTATAATATGTATAATTATAACTATATATAATAAGTAATAATATATTTAATTATTATTAATAATATATATATATATATATATATATAATAATTAATATATTTTTAATTTATTTAATCATAATTTTATTAAATTTTTATTTTGAGGGTACTTTGGTAAATTTTAAATTTTTTATCTATTATAATTTTTTTAATCTATCACATCAATCAAATTATTCACTAACTTTCATAAAATTCATCTCTAAATTCACTCACTTTACTTTCTAAATCCTCTTAAAAAAACACACATATTCATCCACTCAAATCTATATAAATCAATCCTCACACTCTCCCCCAAATTCATCTTCTAAAGTGAACAGAGCCTCAGTCTCTTATAAGTTATCCTCTTTCCTTCTTTCTCTGCAACTAACAACACCAACACTCTCTCTCTCTCTCTCTCTCTGCCAACAAGGTTCTCTCCCTCACCATTACTACTTCTCATCGTTTTCATTCATTCGCTCTCTTTTTTTTTTGTTCAATTTTTATTTTTAGAACTATTGAAGACTGTATTGCGTTGCTAAGGTCTTACAGTATAATCAATGTAATTTCCCCTGTCTTTGTATTGAAAAAGATTACTTGAAACCTATGCCTATAAAGAATTAGGTTAACCATTGTATTGTGTTGTAGCACAGTGTTTTGGGATCTAAGTTCGTATTAGTTTACTGCCTTTAATAATGCTGACTGACTTTTGCTTGGAATAATTTCAGTCTTGAAATATGTTTGAATGAAATTATTTTTAAAATCAACTGTGTCAAGAATAATGGTTTAATTCTGTATCGAACAAAATTTGAAAAATAAGTCAATTTCTTAAATCTAAGCTTTGTTCACTCCACTTTTCTTGTGTAAAAATTGATTTTCTTACATTCAGATGAAATCAATTATCTTAAAAGTATTTTTCTATAAATTTATGTGAAGAATTCCAGTATTTGATTTTTGGAATAATTTCAATTTTACAGTTGTCGAACATATCCTATGGATTCCACAAAAGGAGATATCGGGAAACGTTCATTAGCTGCAAGTGTTACTTCATGTCGAAAGAAGAAGAACGAAGAAGCTATTTTTTTGAGAACGTGAAAGATAATATACTTTTTTTGAGAACGTGAAAGATCATATTGACGAATTTATTCATGCTTCTATGGATGAGCATAAAACTTGCTTCAAGGAAAAACTTGAGAAGGTTTTTGTGTTGTGTTGTGTTGAAATTGTAAGCTTTGTTATATGGGGAATTGTATGAAGCTCTTTCTTAACCTACATTGTGTTTGATTTCAGATGTTTGGTATGTCCAAGGCTGTTGCAGATATGAAGAAATAAATGGTATGTTTCAGAAGCTCTCTCCAAGGAAACGGATATAAATAAGTGATATTTTAAGCATATAGGAATTTCCCATATCATTCTACCTACTTTAAAACTATGGCTGTACTAACCCTTAGCATATTACTATAACTATCAATTTTCTCTATTTACTTTTTAATATCCTTTATATTAGATACCATATTTCTCAGTCTTTTAATAAAATCCTTTACATTTCTAATTAACTAGGAAAGGCATCAAAATAAAAATTAATATCACGTTATTTAAATACATTAAATATATGAATACGTGATCAAACGTTTAACATGCTGATTTTTCTGCGGAGTTTTTAGATAGGAAACTTTATACGATATTTGTGGAAACTATTTATAATATCATATTTCTTTTGGAAATAATTTTTTTTAATAAGTCATATTATAATATGAACTATTTTCGGTAATACATGATAATATAAATCATTTCGTAATCCTTTCCCCTTCCTTTTTTTTTAATTAAAAGAAAAATCTTACTGCTACTGCTAATACTCTTATCTCGTGAAACTAGTTCTTGAGTGAGAAATTTTCATATATTTTCCTTCAAATAAAGCCAAATAATTAAATAATATAGGTGAAACTAGTTCTTGAGTGAGATTTTCAAAATTTTCATATATTTTCCTTCAAATAAAGCCAAATAATAAATAATATTGGCGTATTTTCAACCAATTTTATCGTCATGTTTCAACCATTAAAACCGTTTAAATAAAATATGCAAATAAAAACATGTAAATAAAATTACGCTTTAAGAGATATGATCAGTGTATTTTCAGTAATAAATTTTTTTACATTACATAAATATAAATATGTCTGGTATATATCTGAAAAACATTACTGCATATAAATTTTAACTTTATAAGGACACCTTAAACTTTCACACTCACACGAGTTACTTTTAGTCTACACCTATATACTTTCTATCAAATAGTGGAGGCAATCCTAATTTTAGTTTGTGTTCTGTGTACCTCACATTTTCTATCAAATATTATTTTTTGGGATCATCTTTGTAGCATCTATTTATTAAATATTTTCTCACATTGCCTTTCTTTTCTTATCTCAACTATTATCACCACATGCTTTTCACATTCCTCTTTTTCTTGAAAAACAAAAGTTTCTTTTTTTAATGTAAATTGATTCAATTTAACATTAAAATTATAAAAATAGTGTAAATGTTAACATGACTTTATTAAGAGGAAGTGGTTTGATTATATGTGATTTTACTTGAGTTGAATTAAAGTCCTTTGTATATGACATAACTTTGGTGTGGGGGGAGAAAGTTGGTATAATGTGATATGACTTTGATTAATATAATAATTTTTACATTAGGAGTAAGTTGTATTGAAATGATACGACTTTGGTTGTTTATTGTTTTTTAAGAAGTCATGTGATGTTGATATGACTTCAGCGTAGAACGGAAGTAGTTTTAGTTTGGAGTGGCTTATGTACTAATGGGTATGTATTAAAATCGTGTGAAGTTGACATACCATAAAAAAATCTTTCATTAATAATCTAGTAAAAATAATAATTAGTCACTATAATTACTAATTTAGATACAAATTTATAAATTAATAGTTATCAGTAACTAAAATAGTTTCAAAAAATTATAATTAATATTTAAATTGATAATTAAAAATAATTTCTATTATGAATTAATCTCTAAATTGATCATTAATATTATCTATTTATGTTTGGGTTGTCAATAAAGAATTGATTTCTCAATTAATCTTTAATTACGAAATTGGTTTTTAAACATTTTTTTTTATCATAAAATTTGCCACTCCTTGATATTTTTCTTGTAATGACAAAACTTTAGTTTTAATCAGGTGTTTTTTTACTCCTGATTAGATGGTACAAGTTAACCATAATTGTTTAGGTATGGCATGATTGTTGTGTTGTAGGAATTTAATTGCTTTTTTTTCAAATTCAATTTAATTGAATAGAAAATAAATATTTTTCTAATTATTTAATTAATTTTTTTAACTAATTAAATGAAAATAGAAATATTAAATAGAAGTAAAATATAATTATTTTTTAATTAAGGTTGAAGAATAATATTGTTACATTTAGGAAAAAAATTATTTATGAGATAATATGTCTCAAGAAGGTATGGGTGGCAAAATGGACTGACCCGATTGATTGTTGGCCCAACAAAAATGGACCGGGTCGAATTAGCTTACGACCTAAAAATGGGTCTGGTTAAATTGTGTAACCCATCCCACAACAGACTGACCTAACAAGTTAGCTTGCCAGTTTTGATTTTTTTTTTATGCACATAGATTATAGAAGACAGAAAATTTGCATATAGGAAGATAATGAAACAAAATGGAACCCAAATTAGCAAAATGGAGAAACACCAAGATCAGTACAACCCAAATCAAACAAAACAAAATTTGGGCAAAATCAATGTAAAACGTGGGAATCGTTGTCGTTATAAGCCTCCTCTCTCAATCTCACTCTCCCTCGCGTCGAGGTGGTGGTGGTCGTTGTCCGCCCTCTTTTGATCTAGTTGTCCCTCACGTTTAGGTGGTGGTCACTGTTGTTGTTTTGCGCCTCCTCTCTTGGTCTGCTCTCTCTCGTGTAGAGGTGATGGCCGTCGAGGCTGTGTGCCTCCTTTTTGTCTCACTCTCCCTTGTGATTTCTATGTTTTATTGTGGATTGTTCTAGACAACTTTGTGAGCATGTATTAAACCAACCTCACGATTGCCTCCAAGACCAAAGTTATAGAGAGTTTACATACACTAATGTAAAAGTTGGATTTTATGATGATTTATTATGGCAGTTGTAATCCACCCACCATAATAAGTGAAACAGTAGCAAAATTGTAAATATGATGAGATTATTTATGTCTGTTGTACATAGAACCAGCATAAAGGTAGAAACAATGACACTTTGTAATAAAGTACATGGCTTTCTATACCGATTATATCTAGAACCAGCATAGAAAGTGAGAATGATGACATATTTGTAATAAACTACAATGTCTATGTCAGTTTTGCTTATAACCAGCATAGAAAGTGAGATATTATATTATTTTAAATTTAAAGGAAAGATACTATGTCGATTTTTCACTATATTAGGCATAATATGTTTAATTTCCTTTTTTCCCTAACATTCTTCTGCTACACTCACACTTTCCTCCTCTCTACACCATTGCACCATCGCTATTCCTTTCCTCGTTATAGTGGTTGTCGCCTCCTCCTTAGTTTGGTGGTTGTCGCTCTCCCGTGGTGCTCCTGCTCTCGCACTCATAACTCTTTCATTTGGTAAGTGGATGTTTTCTCTCATTTGGGATTTCCTTCATTCCTATTGAGATCAATGCATGTGTAGTAATGTGTTTGCTATGTCAGTACCAGAGTCCTAGACCTCCTTGGCAAAGAAATATGCAATGAGAGGGGTATTGAAGGCGAAGAAAGGGACAAGGAGAAAGCAGACCTCACAAATGTGAACAAAGAGGTTGGGGAAGCGAAGTAGGAAGTGAATGATAATGGCAATGAGCATGAAGCTAGAATAAAGTATGTCATCTATGAGGGAAGTTTGAGATCTTGCACCATTGTTGAGGGTTTGAAGGTAACCAACAATGATGGAATTAAGGTTTTATGAAAAATTTGGAAAAGTTTATAAGTTGTTTGTTCCAGAACTGACATAAAAAGTGAGAACCGACATAAAAAATGAAAACTTATTAAGACTTACGTAACTATGTTGGTTTCAAAACCGGCATACCACTAGTGATATTATATTACATATATCTTATTTAGTTATATTTAGATGAGCATGTCAGACTATCAACAAAAGAAAAAAGTGATGAGCTCAATACATGGAAACCCAATTAGCCAATTAGGAGACAATAAGATCCATAATAGATTAAAATTCACTATACTTGTATGAATTGCAAAATCCGTCATAAAGTGCTGCATTCTAAGCCATAAACAAGAATTCGTGAAATGGTATGCATAGAAGTAAAACATTGAGAGATGCCCCACACAAATGGATAATTTTGGCAAGGTAAAAAAATAATCATGGTTGTCCAAGAAGTGAAGGCATGTAGAAAGCATGGCTTTGAGCAATCTCAATGCGTTCACGGGGATCATTCTGATTTTCATCTCTGAGAGCTTGGAGAATAGCTTCTGATGAAGAGTGTTCCCTGAGAAATGCAAATTGCATCAGTAGCAAGGTAAAGAAACTTGTGGCATAACTATGGTGCATTCAGCCCTTATATACTTTAGTTTATGTACAATTTTCATTTCTTTACTTTGTCTAATATATGCAAGCAATTGAGTAATTTCTCTAATAAGTAGAAAATATTTACATAATTAACCAGTTAAAGGTTATTTAGTGGAAAACATGTACATGATTAACCAAGTAATTAAGTTATAATTAACCTCTACTTTTATAGCTCTATGAAGTAGAATTTTATCCTCTACTTTTATGTGTCTATTTCTGGATAAAATTAATCAGTTTTGAATATCATTAGCTAGAAGGGTGGTGTGAAGAGACATGCAATGGTCGGAAGAAATGAATTACCTGGATATCAATATTTTATAGAGTGTCTTCAGAATGGGGCAAAGTTCAACAGGAGCAACCGGTTTTTTTTCTTCTGGGTGCAACACATTCAGGCTTGAATGGCTCAAAAGTTCAAAAAAGGCCTCCACTGCCGAAACACCCTACAAATATAAACAGCAATCATATTTTTTGAATCAGAAAATTTTCAATGAGAATGAAATGCAGTGCACAAACTAAGAAAAACCACAACTTATGTAACAAAAGCAGTTGAGAGCCAACCATCCACAGTAATTAAGAAATTTCACCTTACTAAGCTGGTTTTATAAGATTATGTTAAATTTAATTCCATTACTTTAAGATGGTTTCAGAGCTTATTCTAATATGGTGTCACTAACTATCAGTCCTCTTTAATCCCACGCTCTAAGATATCATATCCTGATATGAGAAATGTTATAATATATAAGTGAGTGCACTTCACCTTATTAAATCAATTTTATAAGATTTAGTAGGATTCAAATTTCACAGAATAGTAATATCATATACGTCAAAGCAGATGATGAAATTTTCCATTTGTTAATATCACTTAAATCCAACTACAGATTTTAAGCATCAAATTCATGGGGAAGTCCCATTGTAGATATCTAACTAGAATGTAAAAACGTTGATAAGAAGAAATTCAAAGCCAAATCTGAACATTTAAGAATAAATCTACATTGAAAATTGAAATTGCATGATGCTTAAAACCATAATAACATACAAAAGTTCCACTAAACTACAACTAAAATTACTGAAAGTGGAATTATACTATTTGTGCATAATGTTCACCTTTTAATGCATATTATACTATTTGTACATTCCAAGGTGCGGCAATTAGAAAGTTAAGGAATTTAGAGAACAAGGGGAAAATTACACAACATACCTGAATCATTCCTTTGCCACTGATGCTGTCACCCATGTCTGGGCTTAATTCACCCTTAGCCAGCATCTGGCCATACCATGCATTACGACCTTTTAGCAAAGTCACATAAGTGTCAGCCAATAATGGCCCTGCAAGTTTCTCAGGTCCTTCAGCCAACAAGTGAGTGATAAATATCATCTCTGATGTGCAGTGTGCAAAGTATACAGATTTGCTTGTAGCACTCTCATTGGTAAGGGCTGCTACCATACCTGACAATAATAAGGACAATATGAAGTAAAGATTGTCAATCAGAAAGTTAATGGAAACTATGGAAATGAATAAGGGGAGTGCTATTATCACAGTAAAAATAAAAATCCCATTTTCCATTTGCTACAACAATAATAATCAAAAGGAAGACAACAAGCAATGTTAGTTATTACCGAAAAGTGTATTAGTATTACCAAAAAATAACAAAGGTTAGTTATTCGTGTACTGATCTAACCACTTGCCACTGGGAGAATCAGACACACTTTGGGAGCAATGGAAATTCAATTTTGGTAAAAACTGCAATAAAAGTAACTCTTCTATTATGACTTCTTAACAAGTTCATAACCATTAGATACCGTATAGTTGCAGAGCTATGAAATTACTTGATTGTTTGCAATAATAGCTATGAATGAGATTTGGTCCAAACAACAGCAAATATGGAGTTCAGACATTTGGAATGTGAAGAAAGCGAAGTTGAATACAATGTCAGAAAAAGAAAGCAAATCAACAAGTGAAATTGACTTACAGCCAACTACACAACTTGCACATCCAAGGAGAAAACAATAGTAAGAAAAAGGGTAATATCATATTAAAGCAAATTGACCAATGACAAAGCCCTCAAGCCCTTATTTGGATTGGGCATGTTTCTCAACTAGTTTTCTTACTTCTGTTCATTTCTCCTATTGTCATTAATCAAAATTACTTTTTAGCACATTGTAATGCTTGAATAGCAGTCAGAACGAAAATTGGGGGTGAAAACTGAAAAACTAGAATTAAGTATCACAAAGGATTATCTTCAAGTGCTGCAACTATTTGTAACATATAAAAGTCATGGCAAACAGAATACAACAAGTTTTACATTAGCCATAAAGCTATGTTATTAAAGACATGTTTAGACAAGTTTCTTCAGAATCACTTCTGAAAAGGAAAAATATAGAGAAAATAATGAAATCAACTTCTCTAGGTAAGATAAAGATAGCTTATGCACAAGCTAAAATTATGAATTTAGAGAATTTACATGACAGTTTCTACAAATTAACTTATGCCTATACTAACTTTAGCTTTTGTAAAAGCTTATTTAATCTTTTTTTCATTTTACTTTCTTTTCTGAAAGTGTTTAGGGAGAAGTTTTTCCAAACAATCTCTATCTAATTTGAAGCTTACCTGCACCAATAGCATAGACATTCTTCAAGCCACCCATGACTTCATGGGTGACAAGGTCACTGTTGTCCCAGACAATAAAATGAGGTTGTCGTAGAAACTTTGCCAGAGGTTTCCTCCATTTATCAGCTCCACATATTCGAGCATTGGCATACTCCTTGTTGTAGATTTCTGAGGCAATATTTGGACCACCAAGATAGAGTATGTTCTCCATAGGCACTCCAGCTGTCAAAGTATATATTCATTGTAAACAACTGAGAATGAGGGTAGATGAAAAAGATATACTACCAAGTTACTAGTTTCTATTGGTTGGCATAATGTAAATAAATTATAGATAACAAATAGCAGTACCTAGCCTTTGGATTATCAAATTTTATATAGATTTACCTCCTATAAAGTGTGTTGCAAACTTTATAGGATAAGTGCAGAGTTATCAATTTTGAAATGTAAACAACTTCATAATATATTTTGTATGCATTGATCATATTTTATGCTGTTAATTTCTGAATCAAGATTTATTGCTTCACTTTATTATCCTTGATCTGTAGTATACCTAAGTATGAGTGAGAACTTTAATTGAATTGAACTTGCTAGGAGTGGGTGGGGAAGGTTGAGTTTGACATTCATTCAAAATAAACAACATTGTCTCCACCAATAAAACTCACAAGAATGTTGCAGAAGTTTCTTTGGCTAGACTTCTTCTCTAGCTGTACTGGTCAAAAGATGAAAAGTTATTCAAGAAGTAGTATGCCATATATACCAAAAGTCGGTGGATGTGACTATATGAGAAATGCTACAAAGTGAGATACCAATGAGTCCAGAATCTTGACACATAAAAGTGTCTTCAATGATTTAAAGTTATCATCTTGTTCTGAGAGACAAATGTTTTCTAACTCCTACCACACCCAACCAGATTGATAGCAAAAAAAGGTACAAAACCACCCATCTATTTACTAATTAAATAATGATATCTTTACCATAAAAGTAAAAAGTTAAAGCTATATGAGAGCTCATGCAACCCAAGGTTTTAAATTGCATTTGCCTGCAATTTTGATGAAAAAGATTGCCCTTCAATTATAAGAAAGAAGCCACAAGAATGGAGAAAAGGTAACTCATGATAGTAAGAAGAAAATCTTACTTGCTTGGTTAATCATTTTTGTGGGAGTTATAATATGGGGAACAGGCTCCAATGCAGCCTCTATACCCTTTGCCAAAGAGATTATCACAGGCACTGTGATTCTCTCCTTCCAATATTTACTCATCTCTTCAAAAATCTCCCTTGTTTCTGTTGAAGGCAAACCATTAACCACAATATCAGCATCCCAAACAGCTTCTTGCAAGTTTGTGACCACCTTCAACGGACAAAGTGGTGTATCGATCATATTCAAACAAAATCCATCTTTCAGAATCTCATCGGCTAGAAGAGTCCTATCACCAAGCCTGGCCTCAACATATTTCAGATAAGCACAACGCCTGATCAACCTTCTCAACACATCCTCCCTGGAGTTGATAACTTCAAAGAGGTGTTTTGCTGTTGCTCTATCAACTGTTTTTCCTGGCCTTCTCCATATCCTGATTTGCACCTTATCACGGAATTGGCCAAAAGAATCTTGCAACAAAGCAGCAAAAACACTGCCCCAAGCACCAGCACCAACACTCACAATTCTCAAAGGATCACCATCAGCCTTCCCAACAAGGCTGCGAAGATCATCAAGCTTCTCCTCTGAGCCATTGCAGGCCTGAACAGAGCCATTTGAGTACTCATTACTAACTACTTCCATGATGCTTCCCACCATGCATAAACACAAGCCTTGAAATCTCAACACTTTATTTGCTTCAAGTTCTATGAACTTCTCAAAAGGTGACTTCTTTCTGTTCCAGGTTTTATGCCCATAAATAAACTAAACACATCACAGAATCCTATATGACCCCCTTAAATCTTAGGCCCTTCACTTTCCTCTAACTCAACTACCCAATTTGACCCTTTTTGATCAGAGATTTGTGTTACCACTAAGATGTAAACTAAACTGCAAAATCAAATCTTTCTGGTTGAAAATCGGACAGAAATTCTCCACTCCCAAACTTTAGTTGAAATAGAAGAATGAATGAAATATATCATACAATAACCACTAAAAGGTGCTCCTTTTTGCTTTCCAGACAGCTCACATGCCTAAAAACCAGAGGCAAAAAACAAAAACATAAAATGCAGACACTAATGTAACTTTGTTTTCTCCGTCTATAGTTGTTTATCTACCCAGCTAAGAACGCAGCCACAACCAGTAAAAAACAAAGCAGAATACAAAAACACCCTTAACTTTTTCTGTGGGAATAACAGTTATGTTTATCCAACCAAAGGGTTGTTTTCTTCAGTCAAAAAATATTTTGCTTTATATGCAAAAACCGATCTTTAGACAAAGGACACAACAAACAAAGATTAGGTGAGAAATAATATAGCACCAAAAATGTAACTGAAGTTGGGCAAAATAAGTGAAAACCACTAATGGAAGTGAAAACCAGAAGCAGCTTCTTCACATTTGGTGATACCACAAACAGAAAGCAAGAGATAAGAGGTACAAAGAGAAGAGAGGGTGTAGTATAAATTATAATGAAGGTGTATGGTTGAAGCCTATAGGCATGCATTTAAGGTTTGTGGCTGTTTCCAACTCCCCTCGGTGATTCATTAATATGGGATGACTTTGCTGATCATGCTCCATGTGACATGCCTCATTAGCACTGAGTAAAAAATTTTTCTTACCAAGCATAAAATATGATTAGACAAACAATGATAATTATATGTAAATAATATTTATTTTTTAAATTTTATATTTATGTAAATTGTAATATTTTATTTTATGTGAGTATATTATAATTAAATTTTTATTACACCTTTTTGTTCGTTTTTAGCCATTTGGTCGTCCAACTTTTTTTATATATATTTTGTATTTATATATATTTACGTTGTTATTATTTTTAAATATGTATTCATATTGTTATTTACCGTATAAATTTGCTAAATTAATTTTTCAACTTAAAACATATTATTTTTATTTTACAAATGGAATCATATCAAGAGTAATAAGAAAATGTTAAAAAAATTGAAAGAACACGTGGTTATACATGTCTACAGTAGAAATGTTTCAGTAAAAGGTTATTAAAAATAAATTTTTAATTGCGAATAAATTTAAATTCAAAAGTTAGATTGAAATCCATACAAAATATATTTTCAATGTTAAGGTGTATATATAACTCTTCAATAATATATGATATACATAAAGTAAAGTACAAAATTCATAATTTTTAAAATAACAGATTCATGCATAGTATATAGGGCTTAGGGTTGTTAATATATATATAT
>Ga0214545_1011995_pt1 | contig 11609 bp, 7 predicted proteins | sample CNSS4metaG_FD_160064 | JGI IMG/M metagenome (GOLD analysis project Ga0214545, IMG submission 160064) | Root nodule microbial communities from cowpea collected in UCLA plant growth center, Los Angeles, California, USA - CNSS4 | ecosystem: Host-associated > Plants > Roots > Nodule | place: USA... | reverse complement strand
AGGGCAAACAAGTTTAAGTGGGCCACCACCCCCTTCTGATGCAGACAGTGCAAAAAGAATGTTCATTGACTACTTGAACAGAGAACTAGGAACATCCTGAAGAACAGTATATGAATTGTTTGCAATTGTTTGCAATTCAGCTTGTGTGCTAAAGGATGTCATGTTTGTATTTTTAGATCACAAACTGTTTTTATTTTTAGTTTACATCATTATTATAGAATAAACTGGTTTTTTAATTCCCTTCTGGTTTTTTGTACTATCGTTCAAACTCCTTTCCCAGCCCTAGTAGGTAGCCCAGGTCTGGTTTAACAAAATCATAAGAGTGAAAAGAATTATATAATTTAAATATTTTCATTGTAAGATATGAAAACCGGATCTTAAACAAGCTAAGTTCACTCTTTTTCTTCCTCGCTAAACAAAACATAATCCTCTCCCCATCTTTGGTATTGATTATTGAGTTGCATCGGATTATATTTCAGGGTGATTTCTTGACAAGTGTTAATATAACGAAAATGTATTTTAAAAACAAATTTTCATTAGCATGCACATTCATTTGGTCTCAATTTTTTTAAATTAAAAGTGTTATTCTTTCTCAAATTGAAGTCATATTTGTTATTTCTATAAATATTATACTAATATTTTTAAGGATTAAATATGTTTTTGTCTCTCAAATTTTAGTAAAATTCAAAATTAGTCTTTTTTCAATATTTTTGATTAATTTAATTTAATCGTTTTAACCAAATTTTGTTTTTACGTGACATTTCAAGCACATTCCATAATTTGTTGTAATATTAACTCAAATATTATCATAAAATACGTTTAAAATGTCAAATAAATTTAATAAAATTTAGTAAAAAAGATTAAATTCACACATTTTTACTTAAATTAGTATAAAGTTTCAAAAAAAAATCAATTTCAAAATTTAATAAAACTTGAGAGAACAAAAAATATATTTAACCATATTTTTAAAAATAACTTTTTAACATTTACATTATGAGTCATAATTTTGTAAGAATTTTTAATATAAATGATAATATAACATTATTATTTATATTAAATGTTAGTAATTAAGCCAACATTTAAAAAAAAAAAACAGGAAAGATAAACCGAGAGTAACTAAAGAATTGACGGTGTCAGTTATTTTACTAGTTATCATGCGATGTTTTACATACTTTAGGACCCTAAAAAGAAACAACTTAAAAACAGGACGTAACCAGAATCGAAGAAATGACATGGTATCACAACTAAGTCATAATATTTAAAATATGGACATCATATTCTACATTATTACAATTGCTAAAGAAAAAACCTTCTCCTGCTTAAATAAAAAAGAAAATATGCAACCTTGTCGTCCACTACAAAATTTGCTCAGATAACATTTATGGCGTGTATAGACACACATAATATTCTTTCCCCTGCTGATGATGCATACACAGCAACTTTTTTACTGGTAAAATTTTAGACAGAAATGAATCTATCTCTGGATTAGCAAGCAAATAATGGAATGCTTTGGTGATGCTCCAGATCAACCAGATAACCTTTGATAATTTGAATGAGAAAAGAAACAATGATTGATTGCACTTGTGTGTGCTTGTGACCCTAAAAAAGCTATAGACAGTGCTCACACAAGCGTTCATTAGACATAATGAGCATGAAAAAGCTACAGATCACTTGAGATTATATTACTCGGACCAATTGGTAAAGAGAAACAATCATTCCTATATGTACAACAAACCTCTGAACTGCGCCAGCAAATGCACAATCCAGAAGGGCGTGATTATCAACACAGGTTAGTAGTCAACCAGAGCCAGAAAGAACCATTGGATGTGCTGTCTTCCAACAACCATTTTCTTTCATAACCATGCTCCTTCTGCTTCCAACAAAGGGCAAGCACAAAATGGCAGCATCTTCATGCCATTCTTGTATTGAATATAAAAAATCAAAAACCACAAAAAGCACTGGCCAGTGGGGTTGCATACTCCAAACCAACAAAAAATATTGCTAATCAACTATCGTCATCTACTGCACCAACATATGTGAGGTCTGTTCGTCTCACCCTTACAGCTCCTTTCAGCCAGCTAGCGGCTCGAATGTTAACATGATCACCACTTCCTATGCTAGCGGTGTTACCTGCCGGAGGGACAGAGCCGGCGCCGTCTTCTAAAAGTGTCCAAGGATCAATTTCCAAATCATTGTCCTGTCGTTTTTGCTTCCCTGATACATTAGATGCAACCCTTGATAGAGCTGGACCCCTCTGGGGGATAGTTGAGCTACTGGAGTTAACCCCAGGATTTGTAGTGCCGGGTTGAATGCACATAAGAGCAGAATTTGAAACAGATGGTGGCTGGCAGGATAGAGAGCACCGCATAGAAGGGATGAGTACCGGCATTGCAGCTTGGATTCGCCACCGAACAGTATCTGGTAGTTGCATACGATCCAAGTCATTCTGCATCAGACAGTTGACGTTAGATAAGTACTAACATTTCCAGATTGAGAAGTATGTTACAGAAATATTTCCATTGGAGAGCATTATGAAGCATGGATATGGCTAACACAATATCTGATATGAAACCAGTACAACATGGGATAACAGTTTGTAGAGTAAATACAATTCCAGTATAACATGATGCGCAGATAACGGGTTGGGTCATTCCATGACTTCAGGGTGAAAGCAAAGAAAAATAAGGCTATAGTTCCAATATTATTTATTGGAGATGATAGAAATTTAGAGTTTATCAAATATGTTGATAAAAAACCTCAATAAAAAAAAGATATTACACTACACATTGAATTAAGACCTAATATGGTATAGAATTTTTAAGCACACAATCAATACATACAGCCGAACAAACAAATAATTATTACACTTCAAAAGAATATTATGTTGGCTATTTCATCTGCTAACCAGTTTCTCAAGGCAAATTAGAATAGTGTTAAAAAGGCTGCAAAGCCACGTAAGGGGTAGCGCAGAAAATAAAACTATATACATTCATAGATTAAATGATCAAACCTGCAAAGTTTCCAACAACTCTCGATCAATTGTAGGTTCATTGCTTGTCTTTGAAGGCTTTGGCCGGAGCCAACTTGGAGGATAACTACTTAGCAACCCATGCAAAACCAACAGCAAACGATCAAACAGACTCTGAGAAGAAGAATCCACAAAAGCAGCAGAAGCAACTTCAGAAGATGACTCTGCCTCCCTCGTTGGCAGAGGCACAGCATTTGCTGAAATGTCTGCATCCTGATGCACAACCCGACTACCAAGGAGACGAAAAATAACAGAGGCAAGAAATTGTCTCGTGCTCCGCACAGATGGCTCCCTACAATATTGAACATATGGAACTTAAGAATCACAACTAACATTGATGTACTAGTTCCGTTTCACATGCACAAATAAAAGTAAAAACAGTCATTGGATTCATGGCACAAATATCCATAATTTCACTTCTAGCTGCCATAATTAACTGATTTAACTTAACACCTAATTTTAGCTCAAGTCCATTGTTGCAAGGAAAAACTATCTCTATCGGTGCTAGCACCCATGATACCAAATTGTATTATAGAGAACCGTATTTTTTTAATATGAAAATTGCATTGCAATTTACTCCATTTTTTCATCCATTTTAAGAACAAAAAACCATAGAATTTCTTTCGCTTCAACAAGTGCGACAAGAATCCTGTAACGAAAACCAATTGGACAATGCAATATCTCGTCGTTCTTACCTGTCAGTGCAAAGAGTAGGAAGAAATCTCAGGAGCAACTGCAACCGTAATGACATAGAAGCTCGTAGGGCTGCAGGAGAAGGAGGAGAAGAATCTGTTGCTACTGTTGGTCGTCTAGATAATGTAGCGTTTCCAGTTCTCAAATTTTTGCGGTTATTTACTTTATTTGGCTGACCTTCAACTCCAGCAGGAGCACTTCCCACTGGTTTACTTCCACCTGTAATAGCAGTTATGTGTGTCTCGATATAACTCAACTGTTTCACCAAGTCAGTTGCAAAAGAATTGCGAGCTTCATCAGAGCTTTGATCTATGCAAGGAAGAAGCAACTCAATAAGAGCCCTCTCAATCACTTGCTGCTGGCACCTTTTCAAATATGTTCCCTCTTCAACAACTTCTCCTTCTTCAAGAGAGGTGCTGTCAAACTTCTTGTTATCCCCTTTGATAGTCAATGAATCAGTAGTTGGACTACACCAACCCCAAGGTTCCCAAAATTGGGTCTTAACAGAAAGTTTTTTATTAACAGCAATGTTATGCAGCCTTTGTCTAATGGCCTTCCGGCCAAAGAGGACGTCCTGGCCTCCAAGGAACCATTTAGCTTGCAACAACATTGAATCCTCTAGTGACCTACCAAAGAGATGAATCAATTCTGAAAAAAGGGGTGCAGCATCAGGTCTAACCAGTAACCTAGTGAGAAGTATTTGAATAAAATTGTTCTCATTCTCAGAAGCGCTAGCAGCCTTCTCAGGACTAGGTGAGGACAACTTTATAGCATCAGACAAGGGCACATCATGATTCTCCACTTTTTCAATGAGGGCTTGTTCATTTAAAAGTAACCTGAGGAGGACCCACTGCCAGTGAAATTTGGCAGGTTGCAAGGTATCCAAAACATGCACAAGCATATCCTGAAGCTTAGACCCACTATCTGTGGGTTTAACTTTAGACTCACCAGGTCCAGAAATCCGGCTCCCATCATCCTTTGCATAAATAGATTGTGGCATTTTACAATCAATAATGGCGTTAAGGAAAAGCCTAGAGCGTAGAGGAACAAATGCTGTGAGTTTTAAATGCATGTCAGAACCATTAAACTCTAGCAGGTTTGCAAATTCAGAATCACTATTATCTGCAGACATAAGATCATAAAGACCTTGACAATCTCTAAAACATACATCACGAAATGGCAAATGCTTTATTGCTTCAGTTATGGCCACTATAAGAGACTGATAAATTTGATTCATGTCTTCACGAACTGTAGCATTCAAAATGAAAGGCCGCCACCTAATGAAGGCAAATATTGAATAAGCAGGTGGAAAGACCAAATTTAAAGGAAGCATCCGTTGCATCCTTGAAAGAGCCATAATAAATGGTTCGCCCAAGAGTTCCACCACCAACCCTTCACATATTGTTCTGCAGTTTCCAACTAGCAGTCTAAACCAATGGACATGAACTTCAATTGAACTGTCCATCTTATTAAAAGCCATAACTGAACGAGCATTTCCATTTGCATTGGATCTAGTGCTTCTTACAAATTGTACTGCATCGAGACCCTCCTTCAATCTGAGAACTGTTACCATTCTTTCCAGGCTGGTAACACCATATATAATTGCACCAACAAAAAGCGCAGAAACAGCAGCAGCAATTTTTGTGGTTTTTGCTACCACGACTTTATTAGAGTTGCTTCCCATATCATTTGAAATAGTGTTACTAGAATCATGGACTTCAGGAAATGTTTGAAACTGAGCACGAGATGCTTTACTAGGACTGAAAACGCCAGCAAGAGCGGTAGAAGCTTCAGTAGCAAGTGCAATATCAAATACACGGCTTTGTCGTTCTCCTAAGGCTTCCTTAAGCAGGCCTAGACAGGTTATATGCATTCGCAGAATGCACCTGGCATAGTTCAATAAATTTGAAGTTGATGTTATATTTGAATGATTGCTGCCAGATGAAAAATCAGGCATTTTTGCTAAAGTTGGACCAACACTGCCAACAATTGCAGAAACCGCAGAAGAGACCAAAGAGGGATCTCCTTCTTGAGCAGCACCCCCAGTCTGTCTTATGCAATCAATTAAACCCATAACAATTTGTTGAGCAATTTGATATCCATTGTCCCATTTTTCTACAGGAGGAAGACCTTTTAGAGTACCAGCAGCAAAGAGCTTTCTATCCTTTCCAAAAAGAAAGTGGAATGCTTCTTCAACATTACGCTGCACAACCTCCCTCATGCCTGCACCTACTCTGGATTGCAACCGACCACCACTGATCTTCTGACGGAAAAAATCATCATGGTCTTCTACTCCGGCTGGAACACCTAGGGGCAGCCCTAACTCTCCATCCACTGATCTACAAGAGTCAAGTTCAGAGGAAAGTCTCGTGTCACATGTAGCCTTAAAAGTTTTCTCCCACTCAATGACACTAGCCACATTGCTGTATTTTCTCAACAAGTACCGAGCAAAAGCTAGGACCCCTGACCCTGAAAGTCTTCCATTAGATGAAACAATTTTGGCAGCTCGATGCATTGCAGATGACAAGGCTTCTGGAATAAGATCTGCTGCAACAAGAATGTTCTCATACCTACATCAAATAAATTGCAGAGGAAAGTTTGTCAAAATCTCATTCCAAAAATCCACAAAGAAATTGTCCCACACAAGCATAAACAACAAAAGGAAAACATTCAAAAAATCCACAAAGAAACTCACCAACACGATCATAAAAACAAAACAAAAACACTACCACAGATTCAATTACAAAAATATGAATATTTCAGAGTGAGATGGACCATAAAAATTACAGAAACATCACTTAACGTTCAGTAAACTTGCATAATTATGTTAAAACAGTGGCTTGATTAAGGTGACAACAAAAGGGAGCATAAGAAGAAATAGAAACAGATATAGCAGCCTACTACGAGGTGCTTTATAAAGCATTGTATTTGTACCACTTATCTAAAAGGTGCTAAGCCATTGAAAAGGAAGAAAACATCATGTGGGGGAGAGCAAATTTCTGTTTTCCAAGAGAAAGCAAACAAAAACTATATAAAATATAATTGATTGCAGAGCTACAAACCTCCTCAGTGACGAAAGCAGAATAGCCTCTCCCACATCACAAACTTGGTTTTCTGCATTCCTTGCTAGCATCAGCACATTCCTCCCAGAATGAATTGTGGAATTGGGGCTATTAAGAACCCTCGGCAGCAACCAAAGGAGGAACTTGACAGCTGATACCAAATCATGGGAGATATCCATCAAATACAGTATTGCAGAAAGTTCATCCTCACCCAGTTTCCACCGTATTGAGCTTCTATCGTCAGCACCAGAAAAAGGCCTGCCAAACTGACCAACTTTACCAATATTTTTATCCGTCTCTTCAATTACCTGCCTAACAACACTCAGCAGCCAAACGGCTATAGCCCTTTTCTCAACAAAACGTAGCTGCTTTAGAGCTTTTCCAATGGAAACTATATCTCCAAAATGACTTGTTGGGATGATATCCACGGACCTCTGCCCATCAATATCCATAGCAGTTTTATGGTGAGGGCAGCTTACTTTGCTTCCACAAACATGACTAGTTGATGCCCCTTGGCTACCCTCAATTCTAGAAGCTGCCAGTTGAGCAAGACTCTGAGTTTTACGCACATTCTTCTGCCGACTCTTAGTGACCTGCTTGGTTAACTTTTGTGGTTGATCAACTTTGAGAGGCTCTGGGGATTTCATTCCCTTTTTCACCCACCATGCATCGTCATCATCAGATTGAACTGGGGAATGCCCCTGTACACATGAGTTTCTTTCCTCACTTAACTTTTGTCTCTTTGTTCTGCTACATTCTTCACACCCAGGTGTACCCTCCACTGGATCAATTTTGCTGTTCTGAGACCCAATAGATCTTTTAATAGTGCCTTCAGATTCATCACATCCTGTAGCACTCAAATTAGATGAACAATTAGGTAGCTGTAACAGTACTGAAATAGCTGTTTTTAGTTCTTCAATGTTAGCATTATCCTTTACATTTTTTGTGGTAGAAATAACATTTCTCTGATCAATTGTCATTCCGGAAGCTTCATCCTTTATTGAAGCAGGATATCTTTTTCTCTTTAGAGCAGATAAATCAGTGCCACTGGCATCATCATGGGACTCACTTAGAGGACCCCGAAGTATGAGGCGCCGTTCGTTCAAGTAAATTTGCAATGCTTCTTTGAGATGCACCCCATCAACAATTCCTAAGTCTTCCAAAACATCATGGATAAAGCATCCAGGTAGCTGCTTTAAGATGCGATAGTGTCTCCTCCGTCGCTCCATGTCAACCAAATTTACATTCGCATCCATGATCCCACTGACTATCAGCTGGCGTACATATGCCAAGGGATAAAAGATGCCAGCACGTATAAGTTCCACAATAAATAGTTGTAGGCGCTTGGAACCTTCCCCCTTATGTACCACATGCTGATCAATCCAACAAACTATAATATCATGCAGTGGTCCTGGGCTTTCAAATATAACTGAAGAACCTGTGCTTTTTGAACTAGATTTCAGTCTGGATACTTTGCCCACATAATTCGAATTAGGCCGCTGACCCAGATTCTTTGCAAAACGACTGGCTCTGCGATATTCGTTTGTTTGTTTTAGCAAAATCTTCACATCCTTAATCTTCATCTTTAAAAGCCTAACAGCTATATGCACCTGGGAAAGATCTTTCCTACCAGTAAACTTAATGTCATGAGGAGGGGAACCACGAAAATCCCTAAAATCACATGTTGCCCACTCACAAAGGAAAAACACAGAATATATAAGGGGTGTATTCACAGTCCCAAACCATTTCAAAGATAACCTTAAGCAAGGGCTGACTTTTGCAACCCAGCCTTCAGATACAGTTCCACCACAAAGATCATCAAAAAGAAATTTATATGCAACATGCAAATCACCCAGAACAAGAGCTTTATCCAAGGCTTTTGCCACTTTAGCCAGACAATGGCCTGGAGAGCCTGGGATTGAAGCCTTAACAAGATCCTCTGTATGTTTCTGAATGCGTGAAATAATGCGACCAAAATCATCTGAACTATTTTTTACCTTCCCTGCAGCTTCAGTTGATTTTAGTACAAAATTCCCATCGTTCATTGTATGTGAAATAACAGAAGAAGGTAAAGGAAAGCAATCCAAAGCAACAAAAGTATCTGGCACCACAAGTATTAAATACCGAAGCATCTCAATCACAGCACAAGTTGTGTATGCCCTCCTGGAATTATCTACTAGATCTGAACCACCTGGAGCAGGATCACGAATGACACGAAGAGCTAGTCCAGCAAGGGTACGTACATAAGTTTGAGATAGTACAATAGTTTCTAAAAAACCATATATAATAGGCAATAACAGCTGCCAAACCTCAAGCAAATCTTTTTCCTGAAAGGAACAGAAATGTGAGAAATCAACACAAAAGTTGAAATCAGTGGAAGGTATATAGAGTACATTTTTAGTTTCATTAGCACATTGTACTCATCAAACACAAACGATGTAGAAAGTAAATACCTGTAGTTGAGTAAACACCCAATCAATGACAAGAGATGGATGAAGCAGCCCTTCAGCATGATGCCATTGCAGAAGCCGTACAATATACCACCATCTAAAATGTAACGATGGTCCTTCACCATCAGAAACAGATAACAATGGATCACTTTTGTTCTGCAGTGGTCCAGGTATTTGTGGTGATCGCTCTCGACCATGAGAAGCAGAATGGGAAACATTCTTTGACAAAAATTCATCCAGAAGGGCTTGCAAGTAATTGATAACATCTTTGGTCCAAACATCAGAGCGTGACAGTTGAATCTTGTCAGCAGTTCCAGAAGAAATACCAACAGAACCAGGTTGAACCTGGAAAACTCAATCATAATCAGCACATATTAAAATTTATAAGGAACTAGGTACATATACAAACATTTAAACATTCCTACCTGATTGAGGTAAGTAACCTTGATAAACCAGGTGGCCCTAAGCAATGGAACGTTATTCCTTATAAGAACATCTAAAAGTGATGCCCTTTTATAACCATGAGGAACATGATCAGCTAAAGAGCGTAACCGCTTGTGCTGCTGAGATAAACCCTGTAAATAAAATTTTTAAGAGTTACCGATATACACTGAACCACCAAGTAATGTTCAAAAAAGAGTATTCAAGGACTTCACAGCCATAACAACCTGTCAGCTTTAACAACAAAAACCTCAGAAATTGATCATATTAAGCCATATAAAAATTCTCCTAAATTGGTCATATCAGCTTATAAGAATTACAGATCCCTCCATATTCACATCACGCAGCCAATCACATCAAGATATAACCATCTACTACTATGTTACTAGCCATTCAAAACCCAGTGCTTCCTTTATATAAATTTGCCAAAATTGTTTTAGAAACAAATGTGAGGTGCCACAGCAAGTTGCACAGAGAAGAGAACAGTAGGAGTAAGACTACCACCAAGTATACCTCAATCCATTTCTTCTGGAAGTCCTCACCACAAGGTCTTAGTTCAGGGAAAATTCCAGACCTGGCAAGTTGAGATCCTGAAAGAGCTACACCATATACTTGACCAGCCTATCAAATCAAAACACACATGTAGATCAAACACCTTCATAACAAAATAAGATAAGTAGAGTTCATTAATTCCAAAATAAGCTAGAAAAAGCACCACAACTATATACATACATATAAAAGTAATGTTCAGCAAGGATAAATAGATCATAAGACATATTAAAGATCATCACCTTCCTCTTCTGAGCACGAGATTCATTGATGGCCCTCAGACGTTTTCTAATAGCCTGGAAATTAGATGAAAAAACTACAAGTTAATCTATATCCACAATCGCCTTGTAATGAAAACCAAAAAATATGGAGATTTGCAGTAAATTAAGAGCTCAGACATATAAACAAAAATAAGAGGGCAAAAATATCTCAAAAAAGACACAAGAGAAAAGAGTCACACCTCTTTGCAATTAAGAACAACATTCTTGTTAAAATGTGGAACCTGTGTCAGAGAAATTTCTCTGGCTTCCTGACAGATACAGGAGCAAGGCAATGTCAGAAAATAGAAGATACTAGACAAAAGGGCAGGTTAGAACAGTTGAATTGAAACTACCGTATTTTAATGCAAGCAAAATTGACTTCTATATTTTCATTACTCATCAAGGAGAGCTATGATTCTAAAGCATGCACGTGTGACCACTCAACACACCCTTCTCTCACTCTGTAAACTACAAAACCTAACCCAAAAAGAAAAAAAAAACACACACACCCAACACACTTTTTTTTATAAAAAAAAATAAAAAATTGTTAGGGTTTGACCCGAAATCGCACAATCGCGTGCGACCCACACACCGATTCGGACAACAAGAACAGCAGCAGTATCATCATCATCGACTTCTTCGTTTCACTCCTATTTCTCTCCCCGGTCCACGTTCGCGATTATATATATATAGAGAGAGAGAAAATCGACGCCACTTAGAGAGAGAAAGCAATGGTGATGCACGCTGAGGCGTTTTTACGCGGAGGGAAAACCGAAAGATTCTCTTATTATCTGTGTTGCTTGAATTTTGGAGGGCTTTGGAGTTTTCTTTTTAGACCGCAAAACAGAGAGCGGAAAGGTGGGATTTCGTAAGAAGTTATTCCAAAAAGTAGTGTTGGGGAGAAGGGGAATTCATTTTCTCCAAAGGAATTGGATTTAGGGTTCGTGCACTGGATTTGCGATTTGTCTCGTGCATTGGCTAGGGTTTTGTTCGTGCACTGGGAAGAAGGGTAACTGCATTTGCGATTTGGGTCGTGGACTGGCGAGGGTGTGGTTGCTGCACTGGGAAGAAGGGGAACTGCAATTTCAAGTAAGGAATTAGGTTTGTTGCACAAAGTTTGGTTCCT
>Ga0214545_1011994_pt1 | contig 11609 bp, 11 predicted proteins | sample CNSS4metaG_FD_160064 | JGI IMG/M metagenome (GOLD analysis project Ga0214545, IMG submission 160064) | Root nodule microbial communities from cowpea collected in UCLA plant growth center, Los Angeles, California, USA - CNSS4 | ecosystem: Host-associated > Plants > Roots > Nodule | place: USA... | reverse complement strand
CTCTCAACCACTTGAGCTAGTACTTTTCCACGTCATACCAACCATAATTTAATGTCATAATTATTTCCCCTCCCGTATTTATTAATTAATTATTTAATTAATTAATTAAATTCTACGGGTCTTACACTTAGCATTAGCAGATGCGGTTTTATCCAGCATTGCGAAGAAGACTACAACGAAGGAGATTTGGGATACTCTCACAAGCCTGTACGAGGTTAAGTCACGTCACACAAGAATATTCTAGAAGAGAAAACTCTATACTTTTCGAATGAGTGAGTCTACATCGGTGACAGACCACATCAACAATCTAAATACATTGTTTGCCCAACTTTCAGCGACAGATTTCAACATAATTGAAAATGAACGTGCGGAGCTTCTACTACAGAGTTTACCTGATTCGTATGATCAGCTTGTCATCAACATTACAAATTACAACGTTGTTGACCTCCTACACTTTGAGGATATTGCCAGAGCCGTTCTTGAAGAAGAATCCAAGTGAAAGAACAAAGAGGATATGGTGGAAAGTGCAAGGCAAATAGAAGCTTTGGTGATGCCAAGAGGTAGATCAACAGAACGTGGATCTAGTGGGAGTCAGTCTCATGATAGATGCCAAAGTAAGAAGCATCTGATGAAGGATTGACCCCAACCAAGGATGAAGGCACATGCTTAAGAAGACTAAGCATGTTTAGAAAGGAAGTTCACTAATCCTTCATCCCTTTCATTTGTGTTTGTTATTTTTGATTCCCTAAGTTGACTTAGTTGAATCAACTTTAGTTGACTTGTTGACCTTTGACTATGTTTGACTTTTTGACTATAGTTGACTTGACTTAAGCCAACATGCTAATCTATGTTTATTTGCTTTGTAGGTTAATTAGGAGTAAGAATGCAATGCTAGGTGGCGCATGATGATTGGGAGCATAAATGATGTGGAGGAGAGAGTAAAGCAAAGGCATAAAGCATAAAGTAAAAGGCATGAAGCAAGTGTACCTATGTACCTTTGGTCTCCTTTGTTTTTAGCACACTTTGACCACTTTTTGGAGACATATGAGACACATTCTTTGTCTCCTTTTGTGATAGAACGAAAATAGCCTTGCACACACCATAGTTAGCTCTTTTGTCTCTCATTTTTATAACCTTATTTGACCTAATTTCTAGAAGCTAGGGTTAGGTTTTTGTAGAGACATCCTTAGGTATCTTTTATTTGCTTAGAGGCCCCTAAACTCTTCTATATAAGGGGTGCTCCTAGACATGTAAAAGCGTTGCACATTTTGAAGTAAAAAAACTCTTGTGTCTCAACCATTTGTGAGAGTTTCCTCCCTTGGAGTGAATACTTTTATGCCTTATCTTGCATAGCAAGTGGCAGCACACATCCACTCATCTTCAAGGTTGTCATGACTTCTAGCCTAGCTTTGTAGTGGCGTGCTTCTCACATTTTTACTATTTCTTTCCTTTCCATTTTATATTTTCTTCTTCCTTTAATTGTTCTTGTTTTTCTATGGTTTATGTGCTTTCCATTTCCTTTTTGTTTTGAATCAATCCGTCATCTTCTTCTTTTGAGCTTTGTGAAAGGAACCTTCACATCTAGATAGCTTGCTATCTTAATGTCCAGTGGGGATTTCACTTAGTTTTCTTAATCAACTCACACCATATTCAATAATCTAAAAAGAAACAAGATAATCCTTCATCAGCATCTCAAATGCTACCATTGTGGCAAAAGAGGGCATGTGAAGAAAGATTGTTGGCATTTGAAGAATGGAGGAAAGAACTCTGAGGCATTAACCTCACAAGGTTGTATGGCAAATACCTCAAAGGACGAAGATATTCTGTGAAGAAGAGGAGAGATCTGGTAAGTCATGAAAGCACAGAAGATCATGACAGATGTGTATGTGCTTTTGGGAGATATGTTGCAGGATGCTAATGCAATGATTGCATCGACGAGTCAAGAACAAGCGATATTGATGTGACGTCGTAAACTTGGGTATTAGTCAGAGCAAAGTTTGCAAATCCAGGCAGAATGTAATCTCTTACTCGAGCACAAAAAGGTTGTTTTACCTCTGCGCGGGCACTGTGTGGTAAACCAACAAACATAGTCATAGATCGCAGATTGCTAGTTTGACTACCAAGAAAAAGGAAAACACAAGAAGACTTAGTTTATTCTGATGTAAGGGAATCACCAGAATTATCACTAGGAGAATCAAAGTTTACTCCAGGAGATTGTGGGTGTACTACATCAAGAGGAAGTCAAATGTGTTGTTACCAGTTCAAGGAATCCAAAGCACGAGTAGAGCTTGAAATTGGGGAAAATTAAGTGCTAGGGTTATGCTAACAATGTGAAGGGGTACCACCTGTGGGTCCCACTATCCACAAGGTTATTTTTAAGCAGAAATGAAATGATGCTCCAACCAGAAGGTGTTAAAGAACAAGAAAACTTGGTTTGCATGGTTGAACAAATCTCAGTATGGTTTAAAGAGAGCTCAGGTGTTTGTACCAGAGATTTGATTCCTTCATAAGCCTCGGTTACAACAGACTGAGTGTTTTGACCATTGATGTTGTATATGGATGACATGTTGGAGGTAGACCCCAACAAAGTTCAAATCCAAGAATTGAAGGCATAATTGGCTAGGGAGTATGAGAAGAAGGACTTGGAACCAGCAAACAAGGATTTCAGGGATGCAAATTCACCGAGACAAAAAGATAGGAAGGTTTGGCTTTCTCAGAAGAAATACTTACTGATAATCTTGTGGTGCTTCAACATGAAAGATTGCAAGCCAATTTCGACCCCACTTTCTATCAATTGTTCCTCACGTGCGAGTCCTAGCAGTGAAGCGGAGAGGATGGAGAAGTCTCGAGTATCGAGTGCATCGGTGGTGGAAAGCCTTATGAATGCTATGATGTGTACAAGACCAGACATTGCACAAGCAGTGAGAGTGGTTAGTAGGTTCATAGCGGGTTTAGTGGAAAGCAGTGAAGTATTGACAAGAGGTCCTTAGAAGGAACCTCAGGTGTTGCATTGCGTTTCGGAGGATCAGAATTATGTGTCAATAAAGTCTACGTGGATTCGATCCTACTGAAGTCTATCAGAAGAACAAGCAACATGAAGGCAGAGAATAAAGCATGGTGTGAAGATTTGATTAATTTCATCAAAATCTTCAAGTGGGAGATTGTGAGAAAAGAAGTCCCACATCGATGGGAACTTACTTTGGGGCTTACTTTTAATGTTATAAAAGGAGTCTAGTGTTTCCTTAGGAAATCATCCCAAAGTCTCTCCCATCTTATTCCTTTTGTTTTATTTTTCTTGAGAGAAGAATTAAGAGAGAATATTAGTTTCTCCTTGTATTAGTTTTTTCTATTTTCAAGAGAGGGGTTGTCATTGTTTTCTTGATTATTTAAGACAAAGAAAACTAATGCATTGTTGGAAAAAGAAAAGGAAAGTTTTCTTTGACTCATAAAAGTTACTGAATCTGTGCGTCGTGTTTGCACATGAAAATGAAATATTTGTGAGTTAGAATCTGGATGCATATTGAAGGTTTTATGCAATCATGTATATCAGTTCTATGCATACAAAATTCACCGATAGTTTCTCTTATTCATTGTAAAGAACTGAGTGTGATATTACTGGTTTAAGATGGCTGGGTCAACCAAGTTTCTTCAGAAATCAGAGAAGTTTTCTGAAAATAAAAAGAAAGAATTAGACTGGGCACACTTTTCGTCAAGTTTTTAGTCGTTTCCAATAATACACCGTCACTGCCTTGGATGTTTCGTTTAAAGTTCTAACCAATGCATGGTGCTGCTCTGATATAGGGCTATGAACCCTAATTAATATTTTTTCTGCTCAGATCATTTATTGTTTCCATTGAATAACCAAAAAGATTGAACTTTATCGTGTGTAATAAAGACAGAAGAAAGGTTAGACGTCAGTACTTGTTTAAAGTGTTGGATTCCTAGATTTTTTATTTCACTTAAATAATTTTATTCATTTTTTTTTCAACAGTATATATTGTGTCAATTGTTTCCACATATACATGTAATATTAATCATAACGAAAGTTGTTTGTTTAACTCTCCCACAATAAGTAACACATTAGTAAAATAAAAAAACAGAGTATAAAAGAAAATATCATTAACTTAAACATATATGTTGAGATTATAAAAAAGCACACCAGAAATTTAATAAAAGAATACATAAAAGTCATAGAATCACTCCATATTTAACATGATTTAGTTGCTTTTTCGTATTCTCTCAACTGATATAACTTTTTATCTCATTACATCTTTGAAATGAAACGAAAAACAACTTATATGACTTTTTTTCCTGTGTCTAAATTGAGTTCAGATTCTCTACTAAATTGAGTTCAGATTCTCTACTGATTTTTTTGTGCTGTTCTTTATTGAACATTAAAAATACTCTGTATTGGTATTTTAAATATCTTTTTAATATATTTTAAAACATTAAAATTAGTGATAATCAGTGTATTATGAAAACACAGTAGAGGAACATCACAAAAGAACCCAACAAAGAATCCAAATTCGTCTATCTAAATCACACATAACTTGTTGTCGCTAAATATTCATAGATAAATGTCTTGACACCTCAAAAGCCTTAAAATTGTACATTATTGCCATCTTCAATCTTAATGAAATCAACTTGTCTTCGCAGAGAGCCTTTGATCAACAACTTGTCTGAAGATCTAAAGGCCACTTTGAATTCAAACGTCTGCGTTTTGGTTTTCTTCCTTCCTGGTATTTGGATTTCCCATCCACCCAAAAATAATTCCATTAAACCAGTTAAAAATTAACAAAAAATAAAAAGGTTTTGGATGGAAAAGCAAAACAAAAAATAATATAATATTCTCTTAAATTCAAATTATTTACAGCTGTAAAGTATTATTACAAGTTATTGCTAATAGTAAAAATAAAAATAAAAAGTGTAACCTCAAAAATGTCAAAATGTGACTGTATGATAATAAATTTTCAATTTAAATCACCGAGAAAATAATGAAAGTTTCTCATTTTTTCACATGAAATCTCTCGAGACATAAAGAACAAAATTGGTCTGTAATATTGTTCTATTTTGTTTTGTTATTATTAGTAGGATTTACTGATAAGCAAATATCATTAACAAACAAAATTGGTCTGTTGCATGCTGTCAAACACAGATAAATCATGAGCAGCATTGTGTTGCAGTAATTTTGAGATGCTAACCTCGTATATTGTAATGTCTGTCCTGTGAAAGATGAAATAGTGCATTTGATTAACAACATCATCCATTCATTTTTCTTTGCCTTCAGATAACATACTTGTTGCATTTGTTGGATCTCTTTCTTACCTGGTTGCAAAAATACATTGTTTAGAAGATGGAATAATAGGAACTATTAGTTGTGAATAATGATGTTAATTTACTTGATTTTATGAGGTGAATAAATAAAATGTTTGGTTAATGTAGTTAGATATATATCTTGAAAGAAGTTGTTAAAGATAAACATAATAATGCTTACTGTTAAATAAAAAAAGAAACTTTAAGTGGCTATAATATGTAAAAATATATCGAGAAACATTAAAAAAAAGATAAAATGTAGATGTTTAACCTTTTTATAAACAATAATCTGACATAAAATATGAAAATCTATTGCATTAAAAAACTTACAACGAGAACTTCCGGTGACAGCAAATATATGAGAATGGAGAAGAAAGGGAGCACCGAGAGTGTAAGGTTTCAGCGATTTAGGTTAGATTTATATAGCCGAATACGAGGGTCCACCGTCTCAGCTACTCGTGGTCGTAAAAGAGTTGTAAAATTACTTAATTATCTTTTATTAAACAAGACCAGTAATTCAATTTTTTAAAGCATGACTTCACTTAAAAACCGTCATAAAAGTTCTTATATGTAATATTTTAAAGAGTGAATTCATATCCATAATTTTGAAATGTAATTGATCTGTATTGATAAGAAAACATTTGTGCACAATCGTTCAACATGGTGAATGAAGAACGTGAAAAAAGTTTACTTACTAAAAAAATATTATCACATTAATCAAATAGAAGTTTCATAATAAATTTAAAATTATTGATATTAAAGTATATGCAGTACGATGATAAGACATGAATAATTTGATGATGAGATATTTCATTTAATTAAAACAATCTGATAAAGGATTAAAGGACGAGCATTTTCCTATACACAATTTATTTGTTTTCACTTCATTCATCGATATCAGGGTTAATTTATATATAAACTGTACTTAATATATAGAATTTTTGATGTGCTTTTCTGATACCTTCTTTCAAACAAGACAAAATTGGCATGGAACAAAAGTATCAAAAACTTTTATTTTACTTTTTAACTGGTTTAATGCAATTATTTCTTGGTGGATGGGAATCCCAAATGCCAACAAAGCAGAAAAACCTAATTAGTCTTAGAGCATCGTAAACGCACATTGCAATTCAACGCAGTGTAGAACATTATTTTCTGGATAGTGGGAAAGAAACATTTATTTGGCTAAATTGATAATTTTTTTATTGAGAAATTTTATTATTTATTTTATACTAATTTTATGATGCATACTCTACAGAAGTATGATAGTTAAATAATGATAGAAATTTTACAACAGCATCATAATTGAGCAAGTTGGCCTCAAATTCCGTTATATAAATCTTAACATAAAACCCTAAAAACTCACACTCTTGCTCGCACTTCCTTTTTCATTCTCATGCTTTGCGCCGCCGGAAGCTCGTTTCTGAAATCCTAAGTTTTCACATAATAGGTTCCATATTTGATCTCAAATTATCGTGTGTAAAGTGTAAGCATAAACTAGAATATGATCCTATTATAGATTTTAATAATCAATTATAAGCAATATTCTATATTGATAATCATGTTGTAAAAAGTAAATGCAAGCGTACCTGAATTGGTCATAACAATAATATTAGAGCACTAATGATACAGTGAATTTCCTTTGTAGAGCAGCACCTTTATTTCCCTTTGGTTTTCTCTCTTTATGGGGATAGGGAGAAAAGAACAGGAAAAGTACGTTATGACTCACTCTGTGTGCTCTCAGAAGGGGGACCACGACCATTTATAAACTGAATTACTTAAGTTTTAGTATTTCTAATTTGGCCCCTCATCAAATTAGAAATTACAAAATGATCTCTACACAATATTTATTTTCATGACATATACCTTTAACCAAATCTTTAATTTAGTCAGATCACTTTATTATTTGGCTTTATAAATAATGGCTGTAACACATTTAATTATGTATCATATATATGCATGACCCAAAATTACTAACAATCTTCCACTGGTCACAAATATATATGTCATTACAACCTTATAAATGTGTTAGACTTTATGAGTTCAAAATTGCCATTATATTACTCGAGCATAGTCCAAAAGTCTCGTCCATTAATTGTATCAGTATGTATAACCAAACCAGTTTTTCATTGCATCAATCGCAATTAAAACCAACAATGATCATTAATTCTGACACAACCAAATGACATGGATTCATCATGAAATGTGTAGCTTGAAAAATTATGTGAAGGTGATCTGTATACACACATCTATTTTCAACTGGTCCAAACTTTAACTTAATGAGATCGATATAAAAACTTAATGTACAAAGTGTAAAATTAAAACCACATATATAAATAACCAAATATGTATGAAAGTTCAATGTATGCATACAAGAAATTAAACATAGAACATAAAATATATGAAAATGAGTATCTCTCCCTAAACCTCATATTCCTCAAACTGTAAAACACCCATGTGAGCAACATGCTCATGAAAGACCTTGGGTGGAAGTCCTTTAGTTAGAGGATCTGCAATCATGGAGTTTGTCCCTAAATGTTCTATGGAAATCTGTCCACTCTGTACTCTTTCTTTAACAACTAGGAACTTAAAGTCGATGTGCTTCGACTTAGTCGAGCTCCTATTGTTGTTGGAATACAATACAACTGATTTATTGTCACAAGTGGTCTTTCAATGCCTTCCACAATTTTCAGCTCTGTGACAAAATTTCTCAGTCATATCTCGTGATTAGATGCCTTATAGCATACTACAAATTCTGCTGCTGGTGGATGAAGCTGTAAGAGTTTGCTTGACACTGCGCCAAGAAACCGCACCACCTGCCAACATAAAAATGTAACCTGAAGTAGATTTCAAAATTTGATTATTTATATGTTTCAAAATCAAATATATTTATTTTATATATTAAACAACCAAAAAATATATAAAATAAATAAAATTATTTATATTTCAAAAATATAAATCCTTATGTTCAATTATGTTCAAATATCTTATTTTGAACCCAAAATTCAAAATTAATTAATTCAATTAGGTTTTTTTTATCTACTTCTCTTCACACGAACAGAACAAGAAGGGAAACCCTAGTCTCTAGCCACCATGTTCTGCGAAGCCGCCGTCATGAACCAGATCGGTGCTGCCGCGAGGCCACCCTAGCCGCCACACCGTGACACAGCACCATCACGCGAACACTATCACGCACCCACCGACGCGAACACCATCACACACTTGTACGCAACACCGGCAACACCATCATGACTGCGATCCACCGTGAGCAGCGCGACGAACCATCGCAACAGAGGTTGCGCACCGCTGCAGGAAGCCACTGCGAGATCTCCGCCGCAGCGAGCCATCTCCGCTGCGACGAAACCAGAACCAGACGCCCCTATGGCCGTCGCAGCAGCAGACCCACCGTTACGCACCCCTCAACCCCAGCAAACGCAATCATGGCAGCACCCTCGTGAGTCCAGGTCATGCACCGCTGAGACGAAGACGCGAAACCCCCGCTATAACAGAACGACTCTGGACTAGATCGGACGCGAGCCACCACCGCGAGTCCATCTGCGACAAGGAAGCAATCGCGAGTCACCGCCGCTGCAGAATACACCTCCTCAAACCTGCAGAAAAACCAGAAACAGAGGTGCATTTGCAGAAGGGGAAAAGAGGCCGCTGTCGTCGCAACAGAGGTCGTGCGACTGCACTGCTGGAGGAACCACCGTCGACGCAGCCGTGAAGCTGAATCGTTTCCGCCGACGATGAAACTACTACGAGTCGCGCACCGCTGGAGAACCTTTGTGACAGAGATCGATGCATATCCAGTGACGCGAACCACAACGGCGCAGTTCCAGTGATGAAGATGAAGGCACTCGAGGAAGGAGGAACACCAATTGAAAATTAGGGTTCGCGCATATGGGATGCTAGGGTTTTGAACCCTCGAGAACAATCCACCAGATTTGGGGATTTTTAACTAATTGGTTCTGAATTAGGGATTTAGGTTCTGAAAAATTAATTAATTTATCCAAAAACAAAAACAAATATGAATTAAATATGGGCGGCTCTGATACCATATATAAGTATAAATGCATAATATAATATAATATAATTTTATTATAGATTTTAACAATCAATCATAAGTAATATTTCATATTCATAATTATGTTGTAAAACGTAAATGGAATGGATGCTGTAACAATCAATCATAAACAGTATTCCATATCATAAAATTTTGACATTTTTGAGAATGTATTTTTTATTTTTACTGTTAGCAGATAACTTGTAATAATATTTTGGTTTTAAATAATTTGAATTTAAGAGAATATTATTTCTTGTTGTTCATTCTCATCCAAAGTCATGTTATATGATATTTCGAAAGCAGTATCCTACGTGTTTTTTTGTTTTTTTCCATGATCTGCATTCAGTTATAGAAAACAAAAGAAAAGCATGTAACAAATTCATTTTTGTGGTTTTAGAACTTGAATAACGATGAGGTGAAGTGTACCATGCACTCCCACTTGAATAACAAATTCATTTTCTGTATTTATAACAATAGCAAGAAAATTGTAAATTAAATAATTAAATATTACTCTGAACACTGTTTTCTGCGTTCTTCTGGTCTGATAAAACAAAATTGGCATGCAAAGAACCAATGCATGGCTGTCTGAGATGCATTCTCTGCCTTTCTCTGGAAATAATTAAAAAGTAATTTTGTCCTTTTCTGGTTTCAAAGAATTATTGTTTTGCAAATGATTCCAGTGTACCAAAGAAAATCCTCAAGAAAAAACAAAGAAACTTTTACCACAGAAAAAAGGAGAAGAGAGAATATGATTTAACCAATGCATGTTATCACTTTATATTGTTTGTCTGTTACTTGAAAATTTGAAGATAAATTTTGGTTAGAAATAAGAGAGGAGAAAGAAGTAAGATTTATTTTGTGATTATTATTCACAGCTTCTTCAACATCACAGAAATCAGAATGCATGCAAAAGGGTAAGATTCATCGTTCAAATGCTTCTGCAGTTTGCTGCTGAGATGTATCAGAGGGACCAGGATCAATCACATATTCGAGTTTTAATTGTTTAGGAGCGTTACAAAAGATTGTAATTGCAAATATTTTGTCTAATGTTATCAATTTCTATCAATTTTAATCTTCTTTTATTCCTTACTACTAACTCTTATTATTTGTATCAGTTTCTTATTATCAGTTTTAATATACGATTCTGTTCAATTTATAAACGCATGAAACCTTATCTCCTCTCTTTATTAAATGATGTAGCAGATGAATCTAAAGTAAATACAAAAACTAATTAACAAAATATACTCTATGCTATAAAAATGAACTTCAAATTATTCATTCCTCTTACGAAAACAGTTTGAAAGCACTTCGCTGGGGTAATTTTGGAAATAGAACTGATCCACGAGTAAAGAATCATTGAAATCAAATCAAATTCTAGAGCACCATAATTTCATACATTAACATATTCATTCCATCCTAATGTTGTTTTGTATTACAAATACCTACAAATTATTAACAATAATAGAAATATAATAGCTATTTTTTTTTAATCAGCACAAAAAAATATATTTAATAGGGACAATTGGGTTGTCCCAACCCATACATAACGTAATATATACAAAAAGAAAGACAAATGGCAACAATATACTATTCCTTCTCTAAATGATGCTGCAAAAAAACATTATCATGACAACAATCCCATTGAAGGCTAAGTTTTACATTATAGTTCCTTTTCTATAACAATGCCAAAAGCATCTATTCAAAGAGTCCTCCATGCATACTTGAATCAAACATAGTCTCAATTCTTTTCACTGTAGATTTTGTGGTCTTCAATGGATCGTCCACATAATCCTACAACCATGAAAAAAACCACAACCAAGAATCCCACAACAACAAAAAACCACAACATCATATAAAGACACATAATGGTGACAACTCACTCATTACGCTTTTCAAAACATGCATAAGAGATCAATGGAGTTTTAGATGTTATGATTAACGTCGCATTGATTTTAGACACGTGGTTGGGCATAAGCACCAGTCTGAATACGAAAAAGATGCTCTTGGGTACTTATTTGTGATCCAGGCCCATGTTTTAACTTGTGCCAAAGAAAACATTTCCTCAACATCTACTTTTGCATTCCTAAAAATGATATTATTCCTTTGGTTCCAAATACTCCAAATTGTTGCCACCCACATACATCTCCAAACAATATTGCAACTTTTACTTAATCCTAGGTGTTCGAATTGGAGAAAATGAATCTCAGCAGAATTATGATGTACTGAGTAGAGT
>Ga0214545_1011993_pt1 | contig 11612 bp, 10 predicted proteins | sample CNSS4metaG_FD_160064 | JGI IMG/M metagenome (GOLD analysis project Ga0214545, IMG submission 160064) | Root nodule microbial communities from cowpea collected in UCLA plant growth center, Los Angeles, California, USA - CNSS4 | ecosystem: Host-associated > Plants > Roots > Nodule | place: USA... | reverse complement strand
ATAGGAAGTATATGCATGTGGTGTGGTGTTTGGGCTTGAAGGACTAAGTCCAATAGGGGTTTGGGATGTGCTTGATGGTTGGACGCATGATGGGCATGGAACTGGTTGAGTTCCCGTCGGCTACTAACGGGCGATGAGTCCTTAGTATGGTGATTACATGCATCGGGCGCACGATGGGCAAGGAACTTTTATTTTCCCGTCGGCTACTATTGGGCGAGGAGTCCATAGTATGGTGATTGCGTGCATGCCAGGGTCCAAGTTGAGAAGGCTTGGATGATTTACTACAGACGAGGAGTCTGTAGGGCAGGACTATGAGCGAGATAGGCTCACAGGGTTGGACCACGAATGGATTAGTTTCGTGGAAGCACAGTGAAGTCCCAAGATCTAGTTCAGGTATATGACTCATGAGGGACCATGAGGTCATGGTTGGGTAATTTGAAAAGCATAAAATTTTAGTTATGTTATTTTGGGATGGGTGACATATTTATTTCATGTATCTGTTTTATATATTGTGCATAGCTCACCCTTTGTGTGTGTGTGGCGATGATCGGATAACTCGTTATCTAGGAGAAGATGATGTGACAGGTGGGCCAAGAGATGCATAGACTCGGAGCGAGGGATAGCATGTGATTTTGTATATATTGGTTATTTTGGTTTTGGGATAGTTTTGTAACCCTTTTGGGAGCCATTTGAATATTACTTTAGTTTTATACTTTTGGACTCCTGTTTTCATTACATTGTATTAAAGTTTTAAATTTCCCGTGTTTTTGGGAAATGGTATTAAATAAACGAGACATTTATTTTTTATTTCTTATTTTATATATTAAATATTAGTAATATTCCTTAGGGATGTTACAATTGGTATCAGAGCAAAAGTTTTGAAAAATATTTTAAATATTTTGGGGCTTTTGGGGAGTGACCTTGACGTTTGATTGCTTGTGTGGTTGAGTTGAATGTTGTAATTGTGTGAGTGGCTTGTTTAACCCAGTGAATTGGTTTTAACAGTTTTCATGTGGTGTATTCAGGCTATGGCTGCTAACAGAAGGAGAAGGAGTGAGAATGGTGCTGATCACATCGTAGAGGCTATTCACCAGGTGGTGGATGCAATGCAGCCACCTGTAGTAGCGTAGCGTAGAACGACGATTGCACCAGTTAGGGTGCCAACGGTGGAGGATTTCTTACGTCACAAGCCAGCAGAGTTCACTGGCAAAGCCTTTCCTGATGAAGCGGATGCATGGCTCCGCAAATGTGAAAATTTTTACTCGCTGAACATTACTGAAGAATGGAGATATCTGAAGTTTGAGCGAGGACTCAAACATGAGCTTAAGAAGGTGGTGACACCCTTACGAGAGAGGAGATTTCCCGTCTTGGTGGAACAGGCCAAGAGTGTTGAGCACCCGAAGAAGGGCCCTAGTCTAGTGGGGAGCAGACATCAGAAAAATATCGCTGAGGTTAGACAGATGAAAAAGCCTTATAGCCGACCCAAGCATCTCAGGGTCCCACTTGCTACAAGTGTGGTGGACCCCACCTGAAGAGAAATTGTCCCTAGTTGACAAGCGGAGTAGGAGGGTCAGGCGACCGTCACAAGTGTTTCATATGCGACAAACCTAGACATTTTGCAAATAATTGCCCCGAAAAGAAGAGTCTGAGTATGAAGAAACCAACAGCATCACCCGCAGAAAGGGCGAGAGCGGCTGGCAGGGTCTTTGCCATGACATCTACTGAGGCTACCCAGTCAGGTAACCTGATACTACAACCTTGTTTACTTATGGGGCATGAGGTATTGGTTTTATTTGATTCTGGCGCAACTCATTCTTTTATCTCTAATGCTTGTGTGGGGAGATTGAGTCTGGAGACACGTGACTTGGGGTGTGAGTTGCTTGTTTCAACTCCTTCCTCGGGTCAGGTAGCTACCAGTTCAGTTTGTGTTAGGTGTTCAATGGTGGTGGCAGGTCATAGATACAAGGTGAACTTGGTGTGCTTGCCCTTGGAGGGACTGGATGTGATATTAGGGATGAACTGGTTGTCTAACATTCACATCATAATAGATTGTGGACGGCACAGTTTGGTATTCCCAAAACATGAAGGATTGGAATTAATATCAACTCGGGAAGCTATGAAAGCACTGCAAGATGGGGCCATGTGTTTTATGGTGATGGCCAAGCCAGAGAAGAAAAGTGTTGCGGAGGTGATCCAATCTATACCGGTGGCTAGCGAATATGCAGATGTCTTTCCAAATGAAGTGTCAGGATTGCTGCCTAGTAGAGACATCGACTTCACCATTAATTTAATTCCTGGTGCAGGTCCAGTGTCCATGGCTCCATATAGAATGGCACCAGCAGAGCTCGCAGAACTCAAGAAGAAAATTGAAGAGTTGCTAGAGAAGAAGTTCATTCGGCCCAGTGCATCGCTGTGGGGAGCTCCAGTGCTATTAGTGAAGAAGAAGGATGAAAGTTCAAGACCGCTGCCGAGGATTGACGATCTGCTTGATCAATTGACCTACGATCTGGATATCATCAGATCTTAGTCAAGCCGGAGGATGTACAGAAGACGACATTCAGGTCTAGGTGTGGGCATTTCGAGTATGTGGTGATGCTATTTAGAGTGACAAATGCACCGACGATATTCATGGATTACATGAATAGAATCTTTCGACCTTGGTTAGATAAGTTTGTCAGTGTCTTCATAGACGACATTCTTATTTACTTTAAGATGAGAGAAGAGCATGCGGACCACCTGAGGGTTGTATTGAAGATACTCAAAGACCACCAGCTGTATGGGAAGTTATCCAAGTGTGAATTTTGGCTAGAGGAGGTACAATTTCTTGGACATGTCATTTCAGCTAAGGGTATTGCAGTAGACCCGACTAAGATTGAAACGGTGCTTAACTGGGAAAGGCCTAAGACAGTGACAGAGGTTCAAAGTTTCCTTGGCTTAGATGGTATTACAGGAGATTTGTGGAGGGGTTCTCAAAGAAGTTGAACCCTTTAACACACCTGACAAGAAAAGATCAGCCATTCTCTTGGACTGAGTAGTGTGATGAGTGCTTTTAGGAGATGAAAAAGTGTTTGACTACCGCTCCAGTGCTAGTAATTCCCGATACAGAGAAGATGTTTGAAGTGTACTGTGATGCATCATATCAAGGTCTAGGGTGTGTATTGATGCAAGAAAGGAGGGCAATGGAATATGCTTCTCGTCAATTGAAGGTACATGAGAAGAATTACCCGACTCATGACTTGGAGCTAGCCGTCATTGTGTTTGCTCTTAAGTCTTGGAGGCATTATCTATACGACGCTCAATTCCAAGTATTCAGCGATCACAAAAGTTTGAAATACTTTTTTGACCAGAAGGAGCTGAATATGAGGCAGCATAGGTGGATGGAGTATTTCAAGGAATATGACTTTGAATTGCTCTATCATCCGGGTAAGGCAAATGTTGTAGCCGATGCTTTGAGTCGGAAGAAGATAGATATGTCTAGCATGATGATAAAGGAGTTAGAGTTGATTGAGAAACTCCGAGATATGAATCTGGGGATACAATTTGGGCAAGACTCGATACAGTGCAGGTTGCTAAAAGTCACTAATGAATTTTTAAATGAAATTCGTGTGGCTTAGGGACACGATCTGGAATTGCAACAGTTTGTGGGGTGGTTAGGCACAGATAAAGGGAAGGATTATCATATGGGACAGGATGGCATTCTACGTTTTAAAGGTAGAGTGTGCGTACCAAGAGGACCTCATTTCAGGAGGCAGATTCTGAAGGAGGGTCACCAGAGTGTCTTAGTATACATCCAGGTATGACTAAGATGTATAAGGATTTGAAGGAGTCTTTTTGGTGGAATGGTATGAAGGCAGACGTAGCAGACTTTGTTGCTCAGTGTTTGGTATGTCAAAAGGCCAAAATTGAACATCAAAGGCCAGGAGGTACACTGCAACCACTAGACGTACCTCAGTGGAAGTGGGATAGTATCTCTATGGATTTTGTGACCCATCTTCTGAGGTCGACAAAGGGTCATGATTCAGTCTAGGTGATAGTGGACAGACTGACAAAATGTACTCATTTCTTGCCTATGAATCAGAAGTGGTCTATGGACAAGTTAGCAGAGTTGTATGTAAGAGAAGTGGTGAGATTGCATGGAGTACCTGAAAGCATAGTGTCAGACCGGGATCCTAGATTCACATCACGGTTTTGGCAATCATTGCATGCGGCCTTGGGTACACAGTTGAGGATGAGTTCAGCGTATCATCCTCAAACGGATGGACAGTCTGAGCGGACCATCCAATCTCTAGAGGACTTATTGAGGTCTTGTGTGTTGGATCACATGGGAAACTGGAATGATGTGCTACCTTTGGTGGAGTTCACCTACAATAATAGCTACCACTCCAGTATTGGTATGGCACCCTATGAAGCATTGTATGGAAGAAGGTGTAGAACTCCATTGTGCTGGTATCAGGATGGTGAAGCCTTTGTGCTTGGTCCTGAATTTTTGCAATAGACGACTAGTAAGGTCAAGTTAATCCAAGATCGGATGCGAGCAACTTAGAGTAGGCAAAAGTCCTATGCGGATAAGAGGAGACGACCACTTAAGTTTGATGAAGGAGACCATGTATTCCTCCGGGTTACGCCAACCACAAGTATCAGAAGGGTTCTTAAATCAAGGAAGTTGACTCTGAGATTTATAGGGCCTTATCAGATTACACGGAGAATAGGAGCAGCGACGTACGAGATCGCTCTACCCCCTCACCTATCCAACTTGCATAATGTGTTCCATGTCTCACAGTTGAGGAAATACATTGCAAGTCTAGATCATGCTTTGGAGTCAGATGAGGTGCAAGTACGCGAGGATCTGACTATGCCAGTTGGACCGGTTCACATATTGGATACTCAGGTCAAGCAACTGAGAGGTAAAGAGTTGAAGACGATGAAGGTTCTTTGGGACGAGGCAACCCAGTAGATGACTTAGGAGATGGAGGATCTCATGAGGAAGTCTTATCCTCACCTCTTTGCTGGTAAGTCCTATTTTCGAGGACGAAAACTTTTAAAGGTGAGGAAATTGTAAGACCCATGAAAATTAATTAATTAATAAATGCGGGTAGAAAGCGCCTTTATCACATTAATTATTGTTTAATGTGATATGGAAAAGTACTAGCTCAAATGGTTGAGAGTACTTTGGTTGTGTGAGAGGACTTGGGTTCGAGTCCTATGTATGCCAATTATGTATTGTTGGTTTATTATTATTGATTTATAATAATATGTATGAGTATGTAATTGGTATTGTACGCTTATCATGATTGGAGTGTATCACTAATATGAGTTATGCACTTCAATGGTGACTAAGTGGGCAGGTTCAAACTTGGGTGAGAATGAAATTGGAACTTTATTTTTTTTAGTGTAGTTTTGGAGGGAATATGAGAGGGCAACAGTAAACCTAGAAGGGGCAGCCAAGGAGGGGGCTGGAAACCATTGTATAATGATCCTTTAATAAAAATTAAACGCACCATAAAGCCTAATTTCGTTTTAACATTTAAACCCCTAACTGAGACGCATATAAAAGGTCATTTTGAAGCAAAAAGTGGGTTTTGGAACTGCTTTCAATTTGCTTGTGAGAAGAATACGAATTCTGAGTGGGTGAGGAGAGAATTGGGTGTTCTTAGGAGAAGACTTGAGAGGAAAAATTAGGCAGATTGGAGAAGAACCCTCAAAGGCTACTAATTTGGTACCAAGATTTCAGGTTAGGGGAGTTGTCCTTATGCGCTTAAATTGATTCACATGTGTTATGGTTTTGGGTAAATTCTGTTTTCAATTGATTTCTGTTGGCATGAAATTCATGCATTATGTGTGGTGATAGAAAGCTTAATTAATTGATGTTGTGCGTATAATCCTGTAATGCATTATATTTTTGGGAATGAGGGTTTTTAGTAAAGGAATGGTGGTGGAAGCCTAACTCTTGTGTTTTGGTAGCTTAATGGGATATAATGCATGACTCTGATGTTTGTTTGCCATTACATTGTCTTGGTAATGATTGAGTAGAGTTTTGGTATTGGTTTGGTGCACTGTGCGCGTGATCAGACTTGAAACCCTGCAAGTCTCGCCCAAGCGACTCCATCTCGCCTAAGCGAGAGTTGCAGAGTCTCGTTTTTGGTCCTGATTCGCGTTACTCGCCCAGGCGACCTTGGATGGGGTTGAGTGACTTAGTCTCTCGGTGATTCGCGTTACTCGCCCAGGAGACCTTGGATGGGGTTGAGCGACTTAGTCTCTCGCTCAAGCGAGAGACACTCGCCTAAGCGAGGTCGCGAGGAAACCTGGATTGTTTCGAGCCGAAACCTCGTCCAGGCGAGGAGTTTGGTGGGTTTGAGCGAACCAGGGTCTCGCTCAGGCGAGATGGTCTCGCCTAAGCGAGATGTCGCGATCAAGTTGGATGTGTTGCTTGCATTATAGCTCAGGCGAGATTAAATTGGGTGTTTGGGCGAGAGATGATCTCGCTTAGACGAGAGGATCTCGCCTAAGCGAGATAACGTTATCAGGTTGTTGTTTTAAGCTCGCTCAAGTGAGGTAAATTAGCCTAAGCGTTGCTGAGGGCTTAACTTGGGCGAGAGTCCCTAGCTTAAGCGAGTTTATGCGAATTTCCATGTTTATGTATGCTTGTGTGTGTGATTTGGCTGCTTTATCCTATGTATAGGAAGTATATGCATGTGGTGTGGTGTTTGGGCTTGAAGGACTAAGTCCAATAGGGGTCTGGGATGTGCTTGATGGTTGGACGCATGATGGGCATGGAACTGGTTGAGTTCCCGTCGGCTACTAACAGGCGATGAGTCCTTAGTATAGTGATTACATGCGTCAGGCACACGATGGGCAAGGAACTGTTATGTTCCCGTCGGCTACTATTAGGCGAGGAGTCCATAGTATGGTGATTGCATGCGTGCCAGGGTCCAAGTTGAGAAGGCTTGGATGATTTACTACTGACGAGGAGTCTGTAGGGCAGGACTATGAGCGGGATAGGCTCATAGGGTTGGACCACGAATGGGTTAGTTTCGTGGAAGCACAGTGAAGTCCCAAGATCTAGTTCAGGTATATGACTTACTAAGGACTATGAGGTCATGGTTGGGTAATTTGAAAAGCATGAAATTTTAGTTATGTTATTTTGGGATGGGTGACATATTTATTTCATGTATCTGTTTTATATATTGTGCATAGCTCACCCTTTCTGTGTGTGTGTGGCGATGATCGGATAACTCGTTATCCGGGAGCAGATGATGTGACAGGTGGGCCAGGAGATGCATAGACTCGGAGCGAGGGATAGCATGGGATTTTGTATATATTGGTTATTTTGGTTTTGAGATAGTTTTGTAACCCTTTTGGGAGCCATTTGAATATTACTTTAGTTTTATACTTGTGGACTCCTGTTTTCATTACATTGTATTAAAGTTTTAAATTTCCCGTGTTTTTGAGAAATGGTATTAAATAAACGAGGCATTTATTTTTTATTTTTTATTTTATATATTAAATATTAGTAATATTCCTTAGGGATTTTACAGGCTATGTGGTGATGAATGATGGCTAAGGGTTCAGTCGAGGGTGATAATGGAGGATCCAAACAACAATAATGTAGTAATGTACACAACATATTCAATGAATCAAATGAATGACATGCGAAAAGCTCAATATACGACGACATTATATTCATTCTCAAGCACAACACAACAGCATCAGGTTCACCTCAAAGATTCAAACATTCAAGTAGCACTTAACTCTTGTAGTCTCTATTAGTTGGTGGCTTCACGTCTCAAATGGTTCTTTTTTTCCCCTTGGATCACTTGCTTCTCCTCCTTTTGTTTTCCATGTGCTATCCTGCCGAGTACTCCAGAGCATATGAATCCCTCTCTTCTTTACTTAGTCAATCCTTTTTCCTTGTTTCCCCTAAAGAGTCATTCCCATCTTTCCCTTTTCATTCATCTTCTGTATGGATAGTTTGAGATGACAAAAAGCACAAGGTAGGATGCCTTCTAGCCACCATATTAGTGTTGCTACGTCTACTGTTCGCTGTTATGCCTACCATGTGTGCCACAGTGATACACATAGATACCCAACATTTCTGAGTTTGTACTAAGACATAGAGATGGAGTAAAATATGAAAATTTGAATGTTTCTTCTTGCACGAAGGAGGAAGAGATACCAAGAGGAGCCACTACATCTTCATTGACTTTCATTCCTCTTTTTTTTTTTCAGTTTTATCATTTTTATATATTTTTTTGGAAAAAGAATAAAAATTAAAATTAAAATCAAAATTACAAGTTACAAATTAAAATTAAATAAAAAAAAAGAAATAAAATAAGAAACAAGATAAAATTAAATAAAAATTAAAATAGGATGAAAGTAAAAATAGTAATATATCCATATTTAAATCATTGTTCAATTTTTTCCTATTTTTCCCTTCTCTTAATTATTATCGATGTCAAAATTTTATTTCTTACCCAGACAAAATTGGGTGTTGACAAATGGCGGGTCCAAGAGGAAGGCGGAGAGGCCCACTAAGCAGGGTGGGGGTAAGGTGATGAAGGATTATCTTGTTTCCTTTTAAGATTATTGAATATGGTGTGAGTTAATTAAGAAAGCTAAGTGAAATCCCCACTGGACATTAAGATAGCAAGCTATCTAGATGTGAAGGTTCCTTTCACAAAACTCAAGAGAAGAAGATGATGGATTGATTCAAAACGAAAAGGAAATGGAAAGCACATAAATGATAGAAAACAGAGAACAATTAAAGGAAGAAAAAAACATAAAATGGAAAGGAAAGAAATGGTAAAAATGTGAGAAGCACGCCACTACAAGGCTAGGCTAGAAGCCATGGCAACCTTGAAGATGAGTGGATGTGTGCTGCCACTTGCTATGCAAGATAAGGCTTAAAAGTATTCACTCCCAAGGGAGGAAACTCTCACAAATGGTTGAGACACAAGAGTGTTTTTACTTCAAAATGTTCAACCCTTTTACATGTCTAGGAGCACCCCTTATATAGAAGAGTTTAGGGGCCTCTAAGCAAATAAAAGATACCTAAGGATGTCTCTACAAAAACCTAACCCTAGCTTCTAGAAACTAGGTCAAATAAGGTTACAAAAATGAGAGACAAAATAGCCAACTATGGTCTGTGCAAGGCTAATTTCGTTCTAGCACAAAAGGAGACAAAGAATGTCTCTCAAATGTCTCCAAAAAGTGGCCAAAGTGTGCTAAAATCAAAGGAGACCAAAGGTACATAGGTACACTTGTTTTATGCCTTTTGCTTTATGCTTTATGCCTTTGTTTTACTCTCTCCTCCACATCATATATGCTCCCCAATCACCATGCGCCACCTAGCATTGCTTTCTTAATCCTAATTAACCTACAAAGCAAATAACACATAGATTAGCATGTTGGCTTAAGTCAAGTCAACTATAGTCAACAAGTCAAATCTAGTCAAAGGTTAACAAGTCAACTAAGTTGATTCAATTAAGTCAACTTAGGGAATCAAAAATAACAAACACAAATGAAAGGGATGAAGGATTAGTGAACTTCCTTTCTAAACATGCTTAGTCTTCTTAAGCATGTGCCTCCATCCTTGGTTGGGGTCAATCCTTCATCATGCTCCCCTTCTTGGAGAGAATTTGACCATAAATTCTTTAAGCCTTTGTAGATGGAGCTTGACTTGATTTGGGGGAGGATTTGCGCCTCCCTTTTATGAGCTCTTGTACCATCCTTTCTAAAGGTACTACCCCTAGCTTTGGTTAGGCCATCCCTCTTTTCTAGACCACTCTTCCTCTCATGCTTGCGCATTAGGTCTTCCTTTTGAGCCTTGCAAGAGATGGAAGAATGGTGATGTCCATCTTGATTTGGAAATCTTTTTTTGGAGGCAAGTAACACTTTGGAGGTAACTTGCTCTTTTTCTTTTTCATCTTTTCTCTTATCTTTCACTTTATTTTGGTCCTCATTTGCTTGATTGGGTGAGAGAGGTAGGAGTGTGAACTTGTTGCCTTGGAAGGAGAAAGCATAGGTGTTAGCATGGCCATCATAAAAGATGAGTTGCTTCCATAGGCACAACATCACATAACACCTCATCTTTAAAATTTCCAATTGAAAAGTTAATGAGGACTTGTTGAGTTAATTTAATGTTTTCTTTCTTAAGCCATGATAGCTTGTAGGGCTTGGCATGAGGGATAGTTTTCAAGCCAAGCTTGTCTACAACCCTTGTGCTAGCCACATTTACACGACTTCAATTATCTATGAGGAGGGGACATAATTTATCATTGATATGACACTTTGAATGAAAAAGGTTTTGTCTTTGAGAAGGGTCAAGTTCCTTGAAAACTTGTTTTAGTTGGTGCATTATCATTAACAATCCACCTTCAAGGGGTTTAATCCTTTCACTTGAAGAAGAAGCGTGGGAAGAAGTACTTTTGGGGGAAGGGGGAGAAGAATGTCCATTCTCTACTTCTTTTTTAAGGTTTAAGGCCATGGTTCTTTTGGTAGGACAATTTGAGGCTATGTGCCCATATCCCAAACACTTAAAACATTTTATAGAACTTGTCCTTGTACCTTGAGAAGAATTAGGAGTTTCATTAGAAGGCCTAAACGAATTAGTCTTAGGAGGTGGGTCTTGGGAACTCTTGGGTGGTGATTTATCATGTTTTCTTTCTTTATCTTTCCAGTACTAGAACAGTAGTCATTGTATGAACTACTCCTCTTGGCCTCTTTTTTCTTTTGCAATTGAGTTGCAACTTTGGTGGTCAAATGTAAAACTTTGTCAAGAGAGGAGTACTCATATAACTCTACTAAATATTGTATGTCCCTCCTTAACTCACTCACAAATCTAGCTACCTTTTCCTCTTCACTTTGAAATTGGAGTCCTACTTTTAGAAGCATGGACTCCATTAACTTGTAATATTCATCCACACACATGGACCCTTGTTGAAGCATTTGGAGCTTCAAAAGAGTCTCCCTCCTATAGTAGGAAGGAACAAATCTAGCGCGCATCAAATTTTTAAGGTCCCTCCAAGAAGTCGCAAGTGACTCTTGGTTAATATTGTCCATACATAATTGATGCCACCAAGTCATGGCATAATCCTCAAACTCTAAGACTACCAAATCTACTTGCTTTTGATGACTAACTACATGAATGGTAAAAATTTGGTCCACTTTTTGTTCCCACTCAATGTAGATGTTTGGGTCATTTTCTCCTTTGAACTTAGGAATCTTTGGAGTTTGCTTCTCTTGTGATGGTTTGCGCCTAGAATGCCCTCTTTTCCTAGCCTCTCTTTCTTGCTCCTTAGCTTCAAGCCTTTGAATGTGCTCTTGGATTCTTAGGTCACTTTGCTCCTTGTCCTTTCTCAATTGTTCAAAGGCCTCCTTCCTAGACAACTCCAAATCCCGAAGCAATCTCATCAATGTATTGTTTTTGTTTGGTGTAGGTGCATTTGATGAACTTGCCATGATTCCTACAACAAAAACACTCAAATCTGAGACAAAATAAATGGATTAGGGGTTAGACAACATGAAAATCGAGACCAAATCCAACCCAAAATGCAACCCAAGTGTTTAGATCACACTCCCAAAGTAACAAGGCAAGGCTAGCACTCAAAATCCAC
>Ga0214545_1011992_pt1 | contig 11616 bp, 5 predicted proteins | sample CNSS4metaG_FD_160064 | JGI IMG/M metagenome (GOLD analysis project Ga0214545, IMG submission 160064) | Root nodule microbial communities from cowpea collected in UCLA plant growth center, Los Angeles, California, USA - CNSS4 | ecosystem: Host-associated > Plants > Roots > Nodule | place: USA... | reverse complement strand
GCCATGCTCTACTTTCTCTTAATTACCTACAAAACAAGACAAACAAGGATTAGTATGTTGGTTTAAGTTAATCTAATCTTGGTCAAAGGTCAACTTTGGATCAAAGTCAACAAGTCAACCAAAATAAAACAACTAGAAACCAACTTAGGGAATTCAAACTAAAGTAATGCAAAACAAAGATAAAGGTGATGGAATAAAAGACTCCCCTCTAGACATGCTTCTAGTGATCCTTCTTGAGGGAGCTTCTAAGGAGGTGGTCATGCCTTCATCAAGGGGTGAGTTCCTGGTGTTTTCGCTCAGGCGAGAACTGCTCGCTTGGGCGAAAATATCAGGTTCCCAATCTGTTTCAACATGCAACAACACAAGGTTTTGCACAATCCACTCATACATTCAATCACATCGTTCAAGCTCTCATACAACACTCAATCATGCAATTCAAAACCATTAGAAAGACTTCTATGCAAAAAATTAAAGAAAATTGACTAGCTTCCTTACCTTTTGAAATCACCAAAAAGCAATACTGTTTTTAGCAATGGAACCCCTCAAATGCATAACCTAAGAAACTGGAATGTATGAACTTAGAGTGAGAATAAGGCTTTGGTTAGGTTTTAAAGAAGGAGATGCTCCAACATTCGGATTTGCAGAGAAACGAAAAAGAATTAAAGTGGACTTACGTGAATGGGAAGGAAGAACGACTTGAGGGAGAAGTTTTGTTCCAATCTCAGTGAGTGTTGCCGGCTGCAACAAGAAGAGAGGGTGGATCAGAATGGAAAATTCAGTTTTCTGGTTGGAGAGGAATGGAAATTTAAAGGTTGAGGCAGAGTGTGAGTATTTAAGAGAGTGTGGTTTTTGTGTGTGGGCAGTGGAGAGAAGGATGAGAAATAAATGGGTTTCACAAGATTAACCTATTCTCATTCTATATTGGATTTTATCCACCTCTATTGACCTTTATGCATGCAACCAATTAGAGAAGGAAAACTTATTAATGAAAATAAAACCATGCATGCATATATCATGCACTTAAAAGTAAAAGAGAAAAACCACAAAAAAATTGAAAGCATTATAACTTTAATATACTTGATAAGAAAAAAAACTATTAAATAGACAAAAGAAAACAGAAATAGAGAAGAAAAAGAAAATGAAAATCTGAAACCCAATGTTAACTATTTTTATATTTTAGCCTAGTTGAGATTAGGTTCCAATAATAAATTGTATCTACCACTTAATAATGTAAGGAGTAAAATGATAGTGCATCAGAATACATTAAATATTTTTTTAAGAAAGCATATCAAAATAAACTTATTGTATATATCTGATACAAGTGTACAAAGACTATATAGAAAGATAACATAAATAATTTTTTTTATGTTAAAAACATGTCTGGACTCTTGTCATTAATATTTTGGTGACTCGGATAAATTTGCAATTATACAAATATTGTGTAAACAGATTAAATTATATATTTATATATTTGTACGGGTTTGTACAATGCTTTAATTAATTTGATATATATAGTTTTTTAAATCGAAAGATGTGTGACTAGGTGGAAAGTGAAACAAACAATATAAGATATCGAAAGAATGGGATGGTCACCCAAGGGGATAGATTAGTGTCAAATATATTAATGTTTTGACTTGTTAGTGTCAAGAAACAACATCTTACATTTTTTTTTTCTCACTTGAAAATTTTACTGGAAATATGATTTTTGAAATGTCAATTTGTTTATGATTTAATAATAAAAATTGTCCTTCTACTTAAAAAATTAATAGTAATAAATGTCAACACTTGTATTCAGCATTTGGAAATCCATCTGGTCAGTGTTTGAAAAATTAAAATTTTCAATAAATAACTAGCATCCTTCGTTTTTGTCAAATAAATTTATATGGGATTTGATTAGTTTCATGGGATAGAAATTCTGCCTAAAGATGAAAATAAAAACAAAAAATATCTACTTAAATCATAAGATAGAAAAGCAATTCTTAAATTTCGGAATTATTTCTTATTGTTGCTAGTTCCTAAATTTTGGAGGTATCCTAATTATTAAATTTTGAGCTTTCCCTTCCTAATTCCTAAAATTGGGAGTATCTCTTACTCTTTCCACTTCCTACACCTCACAAGTATATATTTTTCTTTCTAATTTGTAAGTTTCAGAGATATTTATTATTTACATCTCTATACCTACAATATTGGAGTTGATGGATTGATATAAGTTTGAGTATTCTTCCTACACCTTAGATGTATTTATTGTTTACATCATTACACATTGTGCCTACAATATTGGAGTTGATGGGACTGATATTAGTTTAAATATTCTTCCTCTCTTAAACCTCAAAAATTTTTATTATTTACAACACTACAGTATTCTTGATAATACTGAAATTGATGAGACTTATATAAGTTTAAGTAATATATATATATATATATATATATATATATAATTGATAAGGAAAATAGAGAGAAATAAATAGTTTTTCTATCCTAATAAAGAAAGACAAAAAAAAATGTCAACCCTCGAAACAATTCTGAATTCTTCTATTCTTATATATAAATACTTCAGAGCAGGGTTCATTAGTTTGAAGATCTTAGAACGGCATTATATCAAAATATTACATATTTTTAGGAGGAACACATCATTACCAATGCACAAATGTAGAACTCCTCAACCCATAGTTTTATTTTCTATGACAGAACTATTATTGTGTTCTTTCTTCTTTTCAATTTAAAAGAAAATTTTTATCCTACCTAAATATCTAAAAAATATTTATGCAACTAAAAAGTTGTTTTTAATATGTTTTTGTATCTCATGCTTAATAAACTCAATTATAAAAAATCCTAATTAAAATAATATTTTAAAGTATAAAAACCAATTAAGAATCCAATGTTAAATGCTAAATGATGACATCAATATGAACTCATCAGAGACACTATTGGAGTGTGGAGCAAATATCAAGAACCTTGGGAGCCACCTTATTTCTAATCTATGGTTTCAAATATTTCCTATTCAATTTGTAAACCCTAGGTTCTCCATCATAGAGAGATGGCATCTGCCACCTTTTCACCTCCCAAAACCTATTAAGATTCTAGCCTTAACATTGTTCATCATGGAGAGATAAATATATTTATGCCGATGGTAGTAATCTATGTTTAATGTTTGTCGTGGTTTGATCACTCATGATTTGATTGTTGGTTCTTTAGGTGTTGGAAATATCTTTTGAACTTAGAACTGAAATTAAGTACTCTATGTATCTTTTGCTGTGCACTAACTTTTTGATAAAAATACAGAAAGAATTTCTTTGTATTTTTTGAATTTTATTGTCTAATTGAGTTGTGAATGGCGAAAGTTGTCTAATTTTATTAGACTTTCCACTCTTCCACTCTATTACTTGTTTCGTATGTAACTTACACAATATTTGTCTGTTGTCCGTCAGTAATGTGACGTAGAAAATCATCCAGAGATGATATTTTTACATACCAAAAGTTAAGTATGTATCGATTAAGGGTATTTTCAATGGAAGAGTGGCGTATGAAATTTGTCAATATCTTTACCTATGAAAATAAGATCTCTAACATATGAGGACATTACTTAAAGAATAAATTTGAATGAAATTTCAAACATCTTTACATACATAATGGAATTTGTATGGACTTTAAAAAATGAGAATTTTGAAGCTGCAAAGAATGAGATCGGTCAGTCATGGGAGAAACAATAAAAGGAGTCAATATAACAACAAACACAAAAATAAAAACTAAAAGAAAACTCACTCCAAACTCCAATTTGCTTCGCTCGACAGAGTCAAATGAACTTCGATGAACGAGAGAGCAAGACGGCGAGAAAGGCAATGAGCATTTATAATAATAACCTTCTAACCAACAAGAGAGGGAGAGAGCAACCTGAACAAATGAGAGAGCTTCAAACCAACAAGAGAGATTAAAAGTGAGCAAATGAGAAAGTTCAAATAAGAGAAGACACAAACAAACACCCACTAGCAAAAGCAATTTTAAAAATTCAATTCTTTTAATATTTTATTTATTTGTAAATTTTGTGTAAGGTATATCTTCATTTATATATAGATTTTAGGTATGTAAATTGTGTGAAAGGAAGAAGTGAGACCCAACAGAAGCAGAATGAGATTAACCTACCCTCATACCATGTTGGATTTTATCCATCTATTGACCTTTATGCATGCAACCAATCATAGAAGGAAAACTTACTAATGAAAATAAAACATGCATACATTAAAAGCAAAAGAGAAAAAGAGAAAAATCACAAAAAAATAGAAAGCATTATAATTTTAGTATACTTGATAAGAAAAAAAAAAACTATTAACTAGACAAAAGAAAACAGAAATAGAGAAGAAAAAGAAAATGAAAATCTGAAACCCAATGTTAACTATTTTTATATTTTAGCCTAGTTGAGATTAGGTTCCAATAATAAATTGTATCTACCACTTAATAATGTAAGGAGTAAAATGATAGTGCATCAGAATACATTAAATATTTTTTTTAAGAAAGCATATCAAAATAAACTTATTGTATATATCTGATACAAGTGTACAAAGACTATATAGAAAGATAACATAAATAATTTTTTTTATGTTAAAAACATGTCTGGACTCTTGTCACTAATATTTTGGTGACTCGGATAAATTTGCAATTATACAAATATTGCGTAAACAGATTAAATTATATATTTATATATTTGTACGGGTTTGTACAATGCTTTAATTAATTTGATATATATAGTTTTTTAAATCGAAAGATGTGTGACTAGGTGAAAAGTGAAACAAACAATATACGATATTAAAAGAATGGGATGGTCACCTAGGGGAATAGATTAGTGTCAAAATCAATTTCTTTTGTTTTTCTTCTTACACAGTAGCATACCAAAAAATACCAAATATTTTAATGTTTTGACGTGTTAGTGTCGAGAAATAACATCTTAAATTGTTTTTTTTCACTTGAAAATTTTACTGAAAATATGATTTTTGAAATGTCAATTTGTTTATGGTTTAATAATAAAAATGTTCCTAGTACTTAAAAAATTAATAGTGATAAATACAACACTTTTATTCAGCATTTGAAAATCCATCTAGTCAGTGTTTGAAAAATTTTCAATAAATAACTAGCGTTGTTCATTTGTTTTCTTTTTTAAAATAAATTTATAAGTGCCATGGGAGGATAGAAATTCTGCCTAAAGATAATAAAAACAAAAAAACTATCTACCTAAATCATAAGATAAAAAACCTAAATCCTACGAATATCCACTGCTAGAAGTCATAAATCATAAGATAAAAAACCTAAATCCTACGGATATCCACTGCTAGAAGTCATGACACATTGGTATCATGGGAAACTTAAGAGGAAATAAAAGTGATTAGCATGTTCAAGCATGTTTCACACAGAAGGATCAACAATGTTTAGTTTTAAATTTTTGTACATAAATCGTTAAATCATGCTGTTGTTCATCAAGTTAACAGGTTCATACTGTCATCCCATAAAATTTAGTTAACAAAAACCATTTCTAAATTCGAAACAATCAAAATTCCAAGCAAGTTCAGCATCTTCATAACTCCTGACAGTCCTTCATTTGTGCATCATTGCAAGTGACTCAGCTGCACGGAACAAAACTTGGAGTCATCAGAACATTTCCATTTAAAATAGATCAATATAAGATAAACAAAACAACTACACATGCAAATAAAACATACTAGGAGAGAAATAAAATAAGTAGCTACTTCCACTTATAATTATAAATTAACATTTTCATAGGTAGTTGTCAAAATGTAATTGTAATCCGGAAAGTGTCATCCCTCTATCTGTCAATCTCAGTCTCGTGCAAAACAAAAGGTCTTAGTTTAGGAAAGTTGCATTTAATTTTTACATCATATGTGCCAATGCTAGCAATTTGACAATTTAGAAGTCAATGATCTATTTCTTACTCAATACATAACAGAAAATTATGACATGGCCAGGGTTATGTAACTAACCACTTCCCTAATGATAAAAAACATAACTGTTGTCATAACATGATAAGAACCTTGGAGAACCTTGCAATTAGATCATAACATTCCTCCATGTACTGCAGCTCCTACCACCTCCTATGATGACTGTGCACTAACACCCTTGACTAATATCATACAAAGCCAGAAGTTGAAGCTCTCATAGTATTTGATAAGAACCTTGACAGTACCACACGACAAAAGCTAGTGGTTATAGCTGGAGAGTTCAAGGTCTTACAAACTCCACACTTAATCTTGTATTTCTAACATGGAACTCAAATCTCCATACCTTGCAATTGAATCCTAACACTGGACTCAAATCCTCCATTCCTTGCAATTGAATCCTAAGAGCATCTCCAATAGTGAAACTAATTTTGGCTTCTTAATACACTTTTGTGATCCCTCAATGTCATATAAGATTTAAGAACTTTGTCTATTTTTTACTCCAGTATAAGAACCTAACATGGATTCCTAATTCACCTTACGTGGGTTCCACTTTTCTGTTTTACTGTTTGATCAAGAACCAGTTTTTATGGGTTCTTGTAGAAAAAACTAGCTCTCCACTTGGCATCTCATTAAGCCTAAAAGACACATTAACAATGCAACTTTTTAAGTTGAGGCCATATTTTTACACGACTAAAAGTAAGTAAAAATTGCAGTGCTTGCAAAACAAATAGATCCATTTAACTCCCAAAAGTATACAGCTACCTATGAACTACAGCCACTGTTTATAAAATCTGAAAACAATATAAATTTTACATTCCATGTGCTGAGCATTAATCAAATATCCTCCTGAATTTGGTAATGGCAGAAATTTCATATAGGACATTATGCTAGTGTCTTCATAATGGCTTCTAAGGAAGGAGACTTCAAATACACATTAACTTAGCAATATGATTTAAGTCATATTAACAAGTTTGTGCAGGTAGATATACAAATAGATATGAATAGCATATAGCTCCAAAAAAAAAACCAATCAATCAAGCCCTCAAAGAGTTATCAATGTGCTACATCCTTTCTGACTTCCGACTTCTGTTCATAAAGTTGAAAACTTCCTTCTACTACTCTCCCAAAAGCTAGAATAAAACCAGAAACATTAACAATTAAATCAATGGTTGCAGAGAACAAATGACAAATTACTGGTTTGTAAGTGTGCCCTCTCGGTTTAGGCTGAACCTCATGTTAGTTTTATTATTCTTATTCGGTCTTTTTAGTGTTGTCTCGGGTTGTGTATCCTCTCAGATTTAGACTGTCGTCATACATCTTCAATACAATGACTTATCACCATATGTTGGACCTGTTCTACAATACCTCTTGGGACCTTGGTCCACGAGAGAGTATTTTAACTATTATCTAAAACATTTGATAGTTAATAATATAAGATTGAAAATAACAAGAGGGTCCAATAATTCAAATAACTGTGAACCTAATCAAAGTTGAAAGACCCTCTGATCGCAAAAAATCAGGAGAGAACACACTTTTGAATGGACTGATCATAGGAAACCTTGAGGTCATTCTCTAAAAGGTTTGCTCACTTTCATCTAAACCATTGAGGCTTGTAGCTCTATATAATCCACCCATACCAAGATGCAACAAAAATAACATCCCAACTAACTGTGGAATCATGTAGACTATGACTTGAGGAGTACACCATATTAAATGTATAGACAGATTATGCTACTAAATCAGCCGCAATAAAGTAACATCTCAAATATTCCCATACTATATACACAATACCTGTTATACCAAAAAATCTTAATATTATTTACATTTAAAGGCCAAGAGACACATTATTCATTGTCCCATCAGATCTGGGCAGTAGGGACGAAAAATATGCAATATCTAATTATGTTTACTTGTGAAACATGGATATCAAGCTTGGACCACATATCAACTTGATTAAGGTATCAGGCCAGTAGAACACTAGTTATGAAAATTTAGTAATCAAGTGTATACTAATAAGCTGTGAACAAATCTCATGCTGATTAAACAGTCAATCAATTAAGGAAATATCTTAAACTGATAAAATATGGAGGATATGAGCCACATTGCTCGCTATTAAAATGGAACTAGTTTATCTCTACTTTAAATATAGACTACCTCCACCAGCTGCCTCAATTATTATTATTATGACCTTAGCAAGGGTTAAACATTAAAACACATACGTCAATAACATGATGTTATCCTTAGTCCTTACAAAAACAAAGGTCAAATTTTCAGATAGAAAATAAAGTTGTCACCTTATGAGTTTTTAACCTAATGATGAAATATGATAATCTCTAAAATGTGACATGCCACCATTAATTAAACTCAAATGAACATCTATATTATATAAAAAGGCTCCAAACATATAATATTTTATACTCAAATAAAAATTATTATTCAGTTTTTCTTATAATCATGGTTACATTGTTTCATCCAAATCTAAAATAAGAGGGACATTGTTGTTAAATATTTTTATATATGTAACTAAAAAAATAAAAATAAAAATATATCCTTATTAATTTTTTTTTTACAAGAATATAATTATTCAATATTTTTCGAATTTTTAGTTCCTTATGTTTTGGAATTTTATTTTACTAAATTCTATTTTTATTTTTATTTTTAGTTTCTTGTATTTTTGTGGGATTTTATTTGACTAGATTAGTTTTAAATTTCCATTGTATCTTGTACTCTTACTAATTTCTAAACCAATGAGTATCTTCCTAATTACTAAACTTCGGAGTTATCTCTTACTGTTCCTAATTTCTAAACCAATGAGTATCTTCCTAATTACTAAACTTCGGAGTTATCTCTTACTGTTCCTGATTCCTAACTTCGAAAGTATCTTTTAAGGTTCCTACTTCCTAAACTTCGGAAGTATCTGTTATTGGTCCTAATTCCTAAACTTCGGAAGTATCTAATACTGGTCCTAATTCCTAAACTTCGGAAGTGTCTGTTATTGGTCCTAATTCCTAAACTTCGGAAGTGTCCGTTACTTGTCCTAATTCCTAAACTTCAGACGTATCTCCTTTTGTTCCCAATTCCTAAACTTCGGGGTATCTCTTTCTATTCTCAATTCCTAAACTTCGGAGGTATCTCTTTCTCTTTCCAATTCCTGATTACTAAACTTCGAAGGTATCTCTTACTGTTCCTGATTCCTAACTTCGAAAGTATCTTTTAAGGTTCCTACTTCCTAAACTTCGGAAGTATCTGTTATTGGTCCTAATTCCTAAACTTCGGAAGTATCTGTTACTGGTCCTAATTCTTAAACTTCGGAAGTATCTGTTACTGGTCCTAATTCCTAAACTTCGGAGGTATCTTTTCTCTTCCTAATTCCTAAACTTCGGAGGCATCTTTTCTCTTTCTAATTCCTAAACTTCGGAGGTATCTCTTACTCTTCCTAATTCCTAAACCTCAAATGTATATATTTCTCTTTCTAATTCTTAAACATCGGAGGTATTTATTATTTACATCCCTACATCGTGCCTACAATATTGGAATTGATGAGACTGATATAAGTTTGAGTATTCTACCTAAACCTCGGAGGTATTTATTATTTAAATCGCTACACATTGTGCCTATAATGTTGGAGCTGATATTAGTTTGAGTATTTTTGCTTCTCCTAAACCTCGGAGGTATTTATTATTTACATCACTACACTGCCTACAATAATGGAACTTATGGGACGGGACTGATATAAGTTTGAGTAATATATATAATATATATATATATATATATATATAATATATATATATATAAATAATTGAAAAGGAAAATAGAGACAAATGTAAATAGTTTTTCTATCTTAAAAAAAAAGAAAAAAAATGTCAACCCTCAACACAATTCTGAATTCCGCTACTTTTATACATAAATACATCTGAGCACGGTTCATCATGGTAGAGATCTTGAGTAGCACGGCATTATATCATAATATTACATGTTTTTAAAGAGGAACACATCATGTACCAATCATGTACCAATAGATGTAGAACTCTTTCTTTCAAAAAATAATATTATCAACCCATAGGTTTTCTTTCTATCAAAGAAATATTATCAACCCATAGGTTTTCTTTCCATTAAAGAAATATTATTGTGTTCTTCCTTCTTTTCAGTTTCAAAGAAAATTTTTATCCTACCTATTTTTATTCTATCAAACATATGAAGATTCAGATTTTTTATCCTACCTATTTTTATTCTATCAAACATCAGAAGATTCAGATTTTTTGTTATGTTCTCAACTTATTTATTCTATGTCTGCATTTCATTTCTTCTTTCTCTTTTTTTTTTTTTCTTCAAGACCAAACTGGACATAAGTGAGAAGTCAGTTATGTACCTCTGGCCATCAATGCTCCCCTGCGCACCGGCTCCGCCTGCGCCACCGTAGGACGCGTCGTCGGCAGCGGACTGCCAGACAGACTGCCAGGCCTGGGACGGGGGCTGGACGTAGACTCCGGTGGCGGGATCAACGGCGGGACGGCCAATCATCATGCCGGCAGGCTGGCCAATGGGGGGGTAGTAGTAGGGCACGCCACTAGCAGTGGCCCCGACGAGCGCAGCGTCGTCCTTGATCTCGTCGCGAGGAACGATGTCAACAAGGAAGTCGAAAATGTCGGTGCGGGTGATGGCGGCGGCGATGTCGTTCTTCTGGAGGGTGCGGCGCTTGTTCTCCTCGGCGTGGAGCCAGGAGCGGATGGTGAGCTCAAGGATGAAGAGCTCGCATGCCTTGGCGAAGAGGATTGGGGCCTCTGCCGAGATCATGCGGACGTCCTCATCGGCCTTCATAATCTTCTTGATGCGAGCGAGGGGCAGCTGGTGGTTCTTGAAGTCGTTGACGTGCTCGATCTCTTGACGCTGGTAGGACCAGAACATCTGCAGCTGCTGCTGCTGCTGGTGGAGGAGATGCTGAAAGGGGGGCGCTCCTGCACCTGCACCTGCACTTCCGGCAGCCGCGCCGGGGTACGCTCCCGATTGCCCTTGGCCCCCTTGCTGGTTGTTTTCCATTCCCCTAATTCTCAGAATTTCCCTGCTGCTCAGAGCCTTTTGTTGTTTTGTTGTGCTGTGTTTTGAGTGTGGTGAAGTGAGTGATTCAGAAAATGGGAAATAAAATAGACGAGAGCGTGATGTGTGATATGATGTGGTGTGGTGGGATAAGGTAAACAAAGAAAGGACCCGACCTACCCTAAGCCAACCAAGGGATTCATTCAATTCAACGGAACAACAACCCCTCACTCACTGCGTAACCCAACCAAACAACATAACATTATAAATGCCTTTTCCCTTTTTTCCTTTTTTTTTTTTTTTCTTTTTTCAACTTCCAATATTACTCTGCTCTGCCCTTCTCTCAGCTCCATCCTCTTCTAACATTTGGCATCATCCCAACCCAATCTTTCATTTCTCTCTGTAATTCTTTTTCTGCAATCTATTTACTTTTTTTTTTACTTCAAATCATTTATTCCTAATATCATTTCCAATCCTTCATAACTTGCGGCAGATGAAACGATTACAAATTTAACAAAGAAAACAGTTTTACTTTTACATGAGATTAATTTCTAATACTGAATAATTAATTTCAAAAATGATAAATACGACTTCGTATTTTGTAGATACTAATAATGTTATCTAACCGTGTCAAAAA
>Ga0214545_1011990_pt1 | contig 11618 bp, 11 predicted proteins | sample CNSS4metaG_FD_160064 | JGI IMG/M metagenome (GOLD analysis project Ga0214545, IMG submission 160064) | Root nodule microbial communities from cowpea collected in UCLA plant growth center, Los Angeles, California, USA - CNSS4 | ecosystem: Host-associated > Plants > Roots > Nodule | place: USA... | reverse complement strand
GATAGATAGTTTGTGGGATGCCACTTGAGGGTCCACCCCAGGTAGGTCAGCGGCTGACCAAGCGAAAAGGTCTGTGTTGTTGGTGAGGATGGGTGTGATGATGGCACGCTCGTCAGAGTTCAAACCGATGCCTAGGTTGATAGAGTGGTCGTTGGGAAGTTCAAGAGGGGAGGTCTCTTCAACTAGTTCGAGACGGACATCACGGCCTACTCTGGGATCTAGATCTTCGCCTGATAGGGCAATGCCGGAGCTAGGTGGTCACTCGATGTGGTTGGTTTGTTGTATTGGAAGCTGCGGGCGCAGGCTGGCCATGTAACATTCGCGTGCTAAGTGCTGGTCGTAGTGGATGGTGAGAATGTCAGCGGAGGGAGAAGGGAACTTCATGGCCAAGTGGGGGTGGAGACGACAGCGCCAAGGGTGTTGAGGGAAGGACGACTCAGGAGGACATTGTAGGATGTTGGCGCGTCGACGATAAGGAAGCGGATTGGGATGGTTTTGGTTTGGGTTCCCTCACAAAAGATGGTGTGGAGGTCGATGTAGCCACGGGTGGATACTCGTTCGCCAGAGAAGCCATAGATTCTGCTCGTCATACGGGACCATGGCGGTGTTCGGAAGTTGGAGTTTTTGGTAGGTGGCCCAGTAGAGGATGTCAACAGAGCTGCCTTGGTCAACAAGGACTTTCTTAACGGCATAGTTTTCGATTTCAACAATGATGACCGCTTTTGGTCGGTTAGGCCAGCCTAGACCGGTTACTTGAATGTTTTGGTATGGTGATCGTTTTATCATTATTTTGTTAAGTTGGCTTGGTGTGATACAACTAACACCTCTCAGGCCAGGTTTGTAAGGACATAAAATATAGTTAAGTTGACTTTGTACCATTGACTTTGTAGTTCCAATTTCAAGATAGAATATATGCTTTCATTTAAAATTTTCATCTGCGGATTTATATAGTTTTAATCTTTTTTATAAAACTTTAGCAATTCAACTCATTTTCGTTGCAATCATAAAAAATCAACAACTAAATTAATCACTATTATTAAAAAAATAATAAGTGGTAACCGATTTTAGTGACTAAAATATATAGTCACTCTTATTAACTAAATGAATGACCAATTTTCATTTTCTTTCAATTTAGTAACTGATTTATTGACCAAATTTTTGGTTACTTAAATTATTCACTAACTTTGTTAACTTTGTTATTATAATTACTTACTAGTAACTAATTTTAGTCATTAAATTAGTCTCTATCTATTTAATTGTACACATTCGGTATCCATCTATCTATTTTATAGTGATCTAAATCAATTGATTATATCTTTTTATTGTTGTAGATTTTATTATTGTTATTGTTACTATGTTTTGCACTTATATTATAAATAAACTAAAGATTTTCATAACTTGTAATATGAAGTTTTTGAAATTAAAAAGATGTTGCATTCAATTAATTTCATCTTTATTTTTTTTTATTATTATATTTAATTCTACCTTAGAGAAAATATTAAGATCACAACTTATCATAAATTACATCCTTAAAGCGTAAAATTAAAATCGGGTCACATCAAAATAATATTGTCTCAATTAATATTTATTTTGTTAATATTTTTATTTGAAACTCGTAGAGCTTGATTTTTAATAATTTTGACACGTTTTAACTAAAGTTACATTGTTACTATTATTAGTAGGTAATAGGAAACATATTAAGACATTTACACAGTAAATTAAATTTGATATAATTTTTTTTGTAAAATATATCTACTTGATTATATATTGTCATTAAGTGGACTCATGTGAAGATTCCTAATAAATTTCTAACATACTCTTGATATTTTTAAGTTAACAAGCAGTTATGTGTACAATTTTAGAGGTTCAATTTTTATAAATTGAACTATAAAATAGTTGAATTTAGTTTTTATCATAAATATTCAATATTTTTAAATATGGTACAGTTATTTTACAGTTTAGTTTAGTTAATTTTGTTAAACCTTAACTTAGTGTATGCAAAATTTCATAAGATATTAATGCTTATTTTATGTTCTTTCCTCACCATTGTTTCGTAAAATCTCAAGAAGCCAACATTCTTCTTCATGACTAGTTGGTTCCAATTAATGCGGTTACAAATTAAGTCTCCATTTATGTCTCAACATTTTTTCTTTTGTTTTATTAACTCTTGTAATAATGTTACAATTTCCAATATTTGTCGCCAAAAAAAAATCCGTCCGTTACCCGTCCGTTTACTCGCTGGATATCCGCTTAAAAAATACTTGCGGATATTTTTAAAACCCGCGGGTACCCGTGAATAAATTATAAAAAATATTATTAAATTAAAATTAAATTAAATTATAAAAATAAAATATAAATTAAATTATAATTATAATTATAATTAAATTTGACATAATAAAATATATTATTACTTCTAATTTTAATTAAATTTAACTTAATAAAATATAAATTAAATTTTAATTTTAATTTTTTGCGAGTAACGGGTACCCGCGGGTACAGATAGTATGATACCCGTACCCGACCCGTTTATAAGCGGGTATTAAAATACCCGCTACCCGCGGGTAATAAATACCCACAGATAGTAACTATCTGTCGTGGATTTTATCCGCGGATATCCGCGGGCACGGGTATTTTTGTCATCCCTACTTACACATACGAGTGGCAACGCGGGCCGGCCCGTATAAGACCCACACAACGCGGGTTGGTCCGTCCCGCCCCGCATATTTTATGCGGGCCAAAAACACTGGCTCGCTCCGCATACCACTTGGCCTACGGGCCGGTCCGCTTTTTTTTTAATTTATTTTTTAAATTTTATGATAAAACTTTCAATGTTTAAAAATTGGGAAACTTTAAGAAGTTCACAAAATTAAGTAAAGACTTTGGAGAATTAGATGATAAATTGATAATTCAACATTTTCATCATATTCATACTGTGATATACACAATGTATTCTTTAAATTTTAGCACATTAAAAATTACATAATACTTGTCTTTTCCGGTTATACAAGAATTTGAAACGTTAATGCAATAGTCCATAAAAGAAATAATTAATATACACAAGTGCAAATTTTTTTATTTTATTTTATGCGGGCTTGCGGGCTCACTGCCCTGGCTCGTCCCACTTTTTTTTTGCGGGTCTGCGGACCAGCTCGACAAGCCAGCCCTAATTACCATCCCTCAAAATATTAGATTGGGAAATCCTAATATCAATGTTAAATGTATTGTTCTTAAAATATTTTCTTTTCTAATAAAACTTTTATGCCATTTTTTGTTTGCTTGTTGCAAGGGCAAGATTTGTACACTTCATTCTCAAACTTTTTTGTTTTGTATATCAATTATTTTTTATCTTATATATACAAACTCGTGAAGACCTTCGCCTATTTCTTCATATCTACTTATTTTTCTTATTACATTTTTTTTTTGTGGATACCTACTCTCAATTTACTTGAATGTATTTGCTTAAACAAATATCTGAAACTTTTTCTATTTTTCAACAGTTTAAATCTATGGTTGAATTACAATTTAACAGTAAAGCTATTCAAACTTTTTTGGAGGTGGAGAATTTCACCTTTTTACTACTTTTCTAAAATCTCAAGGTATTTTTCTCATTTGTCCTTCATTAATCATCAAAATGATATTGTTACTGAGACATCTTATTTTTCTTGCTTTTGAATATCTTGTTTTTCTCGTCTTAGACCGTATAACTCTGGTAGACTTGACTTTTTCCACATCTCACAAAAAATACACGTGTTTTTTTTTTCATAAATTAGATTGTATATTTCAAAAGACATTTTTGTTTAATGAGAAAAAAATTCCTTTGCTCGTCAATAAAACAAAACTTGGTCTTGAGTTTCTCTTCTTGGTAATCATCATATTGTTGGAAATCAACAATATTGTCTCAATTTTAATTACACTTTTTCTCTTTTTACCAAAATTGTCTTGATCATTTGCATTATTTTAAGTCTTTTATGCCTTTGTTTCGGTTAGATGTCAACAATTTATTTCTTAGTGGGTTTTTGGATGAGGAAGTTTCCATGGCTCAACCCTCAAATTTTGGAGTTAAAAGATATAATTATATAGTTGATTCTCGATACATGTGTCACTCACCATTTGATTCTTTTATTATTACTTTTTTGTTAGTGAAGATGGAACTCAAAGTCTCTTTCTTCCTTCTTAAACTTGTCATACTAAATTTACTTCTCTAAATCATCTTATGACTCTTTTATCACATTCTTTGTAATGTACTCCAATATTCACTATCTACTTTGTTACAACTTAAAATCCGAAACTCTTTCACCTGCAATTGCTTACTTACCTCCCCTTCAACTTCGTTATCTTTTTTGTGCTATTCTCCTCCAACTGGGAGTGAGAATTATCATACATATGTGAATGTTTACTTTGAAATAAGTTTTAGATAATTTTGTTATTGTTGGAGATTTAATCCTTTATAATTTTTTTGAGCTGGTTGTATTAAATTTAAAATAAATTTATACATAAACATTTTCGTTTATGAATTTATATCATTATTTTCCCCCATTTTTAATCTCTTTATTTTCTTTACTAGTTTGACTGTTTATACATTTTCAATAGTTTATATAGTTTTAACGCACTATGACATTGGTTGGGAGAAACTTGAAGCTCAGTTGTTTCATCCATTCCTTATTATCTCTGTCAACCCGTTGATTGATTTCTTCTCAGAGGCACTGGATGATAAAACTCCTTTTCACAATTTTCTCCATAATTAGTTCAGCTAAGATTTTAGCAGTTAATATTTAGTCATGCCAGTCTTTTTTGTACAAAAACATTTAACTGATATTCAATGAATGATAATCCATAATTTTTCTCCAAATTATTATTTTAAGATGATTGAAGGATGTGCAATGTCAGTGAAGAAATGGACATTCATTTTCGCTATTATAAACTGTTGTATCTAATATTTACGTTTTGAAATGTCAATGGTCTGCTGTTATAGTAGTATATGATTCAAAGTTCCGATTTCGAATTCAATATAAAAAAGCGTCTGTGAATTAGTGTAAGTTATGACAGATGAATATATAAAAATTTATGGCCTAGCTAACAGTAGAATCAATAGAGAAAAAGGAAAATAAAAGTAGCATAAAAATTGTAATATATATTTGATAGAAGAAATACAATTATGCAATAGAAAAATGTTGATACGGTCCATAACAATGGTAAGACCATGCTACAGAGCAGCAGAAGGGGCTACAAATGCCTCAAACTGCGACATGATGATACACTATTCATAAACAAAAACAAAAACAAAAACATATATGCCTATGATCTTGTCCTATGACTCCATTTGGAATCTTGGTTTAATAGTATATTTTTTGTGCAGAATGGTAATGGCATATTGTAGGGTCTAAAAGCAACCCTGGGGTTGAACTGAACCCAACGCAGCTCCATCTGCATGGCTGCAGGAAGATAGAGCACGTTGGTTCTTGTACGTCAGCTTCACATCCTCCAACCTAATCCCGCTGCATGGATACTTGGAACTGCAATCAAATTTCACAGCAACCTGTGTAGCAGATGTTCCATGAATGTTTTGGTATGTCACATCACTCACTTTCACACCAGATGCCTGTTACATTTTATTTGTTCAAACAAAAACCAACAACATTTGTATCAGACCATGTTTTGTTATTTCTTTGATAATAATGTGATTTGCATGCATACCTGACCGGGGCAGCCCTTGTTATCTGGGCAGTAATTTTGGTCAATTATAACGGGGTTTTCGACATTGACCATGATAGCGTCTTGGAAAACAACGTTCCTCACAAAGCCGTTGCTGGGTCTCCCCCAGGTCTTGATTCTGACGCCGTTTTGAGTCCCGGTGAAGGTAACCGTTTTAACCGTCACATTTTGTACACCAGCTTCTTTCAAATCTTTCCCCAAGCTCCCAATGCTGCAAAATCCAATTCAACGCTTCATACTTATGGAACAACAAAAACAACAACAACATTGTTTCTTTTTTTCTTATTTTGAATGAAAGATGACCTTATTCCATGTCCTGGTCCACATGCAATGTTTTCAATCCACAAGTTGGTGGTTCCAGGGCCTATGGAGATGCAATCATCTCCTGTTCGGATTTTGGAGTTGAGAATGGTGACGTGGGAGGACATCTGTACGTGGATGCCGTCGGTGTTAGGGCTGTCTCCGTCGGCCATGACCTTCACTCCTTGCACCTTCACATTCTGGCATCCATTGAACACTATGTGGAACATTTGACTGTTCAACGAGGTCAACCCACTAATACCGATGTTATTCGAGTTGGTGAAACCCAACGTCTGAACACAAACACAAAACCAAACCAACACAACACAAACAAGGTTATATCATTAGACTTGGCTTAATAGTAACAATAACAACTTACGTACTATAGTAGGGTTGGTATATAAAGTACACCATCAAATAATTAAGTGTATAATTAAAAAGCCAAATGATTGGATTCAGAAGGATTAAAAAAATGAACAAAATTCAGTAAGAGACAAATTATTATCAACAAATCCAAAGCTCAACAACAGCAATTGTTCTAGCAAACTAACCATACATAACCTATTATTTATTTATTTATTTATTAGTAGTATATGTTAATGCTATGACTAACTCCTCACTTCAAATTAATTTGCTAAAACTTCTTCTAGCCGCCATATAACATATCATTACTATTTTTTAATTATTAATTATGAGTAGTAGATATTATGATCACTAACTCCTCGCTTCATATTTGCTTCAACTTCTTTGTAGCAAAGCACACCTATAGCAGTTGAAAACCGTTCCATGAATCCCCCCACTAATTAAATAACAAATAATCACTGCTCACCAAGACCAACATTAAATTAAAAACAATGAACGATGATAATGTGCATGAAAGTAAAACACACCGTGGCACCGGTGGGGCAGTTTCCTTTGCCGGAGTTCTTGCAATTCCACAGAGCCGTGCCTTGGCCATCCAACACACCACCGCGGATGGAAACCCCGTTCACACCCTCGAACTGCAACCATTTACCGGAATTTCCGATGACCCTGTAATCAGAAGGAGCCACGAGAGTGCCATCAATGGTAAAGGTGATAGCTTGGTTGTGACATTGGCCACTGAAGGTGGCACTTCTGAGCAAGAACCTCCCTTGAGGCACGTAAACCGAGGCAGAGCTGGTGGAAGCACAAGCCTTGGCCCATGCATTGAGGAAGGCCTTGGTTGAGTCCGTTTTGCCGTCTGATTTGGCACCAAAGTTGACCACATTGTAAGTGGCTCCCATAACAAGGGACGAACACAACCAGCAACATAAGATAACGCGAAGGATGAGAGTGGGACTAGGTTTTGGTGTCGGGTTTGCCATTTTTTGGAATTTGGTCAAGCGTTGAATGCGGTGATCGTGAGAAGTTGAAAGATGGAGTGGTGCTAGTGGTGAAGAAGATGGAAGGTTGAGTGGGAGTTGGAACGGTTTGTGAGAGTATTTATAGCTAAAAATTAGGGGGCAACGCACTGTGCAGGTTGGTTTGCTACATGTCTTGTCATAACAAAGAATAAATAAAATTATAAGTTATTTTATTATATTATATTAATTAATACTAATAAAGAATAAATAATTGAAGGTGTGAATGAAATGGGAAGAAAGTAAAAGTCGTGCCCAACTTTTGAATCAGAAGGGAGAACCTGTTTTACCGGTAAGTGAACTTTGCGTGCGTTATAGTTCCATTACCTTAATCTCCTTCTATTGGCTTCAAGATTTTACGCAAGACTCAAAGAGAAAGAGGTTAATGTTAATCCTACGCCTGATTGCTCACTACAATATCAAGTTTTGAGTTATAATAATTATTTACTTCTAATTGGATTGAAAATCAATGAATGAAAGATTACTTGATAATTTGAACTAACTTAATTTTTCTTCCTATGAATAACATGACTTAATTTTATTTTGTCTGCATAGTTTAATTGAAGGATATGTAACAAAAATAAAACTCAAGGATAGTATGTATGGTTGCATGAAAATAGAAAGAAAAGTATTAGACATAAATTAATTAATGATAATTTTCTTTGGACAAAATAAGGAAATGACAATAACGTGACGTGGCATTCGTATTCCTAGGTTGCAAGCATGGTGCACAGTTAAAACCCCTAAATCACGCCATCATTTCGTACTCATTTTCCGGAGTTAATTATTGTAGCGTATATACCGAATATATACTATAATTCAACATTGTGGCAGTTCTCACTGTATACTACTCCATTAGTCCAATTAGTGTCATATACGAACATGTGCGTATATGAGTAAGTTTCAGTTTTAAAATTTTAATTGTGATTTGTAAAATAAAAACAGTCCAAAAGTGATGATATAGTTTATATCATAAGTCACTTGCAAATATTCGATGCTCATGTTAGAATTTATGGATTAGGCTCATATTCGGGTGTTTATGTTGTTGTTGAGCTCTAACCACTTTTAGAGGTATTTCTTATGTCATAAGCCTTGTCTCATATTTATTGAACAAGATTCCCTTTTGTTTACGAGTTATTTCATATGTTATTAACCTTATTCTATATTTCTTTTATAAAATTTGTCTTACTTTTCGAGGTATTTAGATATTTCTTATGTTTGAAGTCTCATCTCGTATTTTTCATATAAATTTAATTTTATTGTATATCATATTTTTTAGGTATTTTCTTTCACGAAGTTTGGTCAATACATAGTTAACTTGTATCGTACTAGAGCATCTTTCATTATTTTTTGATGAAACACCCAACATTAAGCAATTATTATTAGGAATCGTCAATTTTGGACTTAAAGTGTACAATTGTCGATCATTATTTTGATCATTGTCATGTTTTCAAATTTTTCTTATTTCTCGTCTAAAAAACAGTTTGTTTATGTGGTCAACATTATCATGTTTCCTGATTTAAATTTTGAGTGCAAGCTTTTGGTACTAGGGTTAAGTACTTTTATTTTTTGATCGAGGATCTAGATATATCTCTTTTGAGTCCTCCATGTGTAATGTTGTTATCTCCACTCAAAGGCATTGCTCGTTGTCTTTGATTGATGTCGAGAGTTGCAAAGCCTCTCATAAAGTGGTGTTATGGAATATGGGACTATCTTCAAGCTTATCTCTTCTCGCTTCTCCGAGTTTAAGCTCATTCCTTTACCGCATGTTATACTGTGGTGCAACTCTTTGTTTTGCTACATCGTGTTGTATTCGAACCTCTTCTCGTATTTCATGTATGAAGTTTAGATCAAGTGTTATCTTGCCAAACTCTAGTAGAGGAAAATTTCCTTTTCCTATGAAGATGATTTTGAGGAAGCTTTAGGCTTTTAATGAATGTGGTGTAAATTGATATTGTGACCACCTAAATTGTCAGCTATGCGGTGCATATAAGTTTTCTAGAGGAAAATACTATTGAAGTTTTACCAAGTAGACTCTTACGAAAGAAAGATGAGTCACAAAGGACAAACTTAAAAATCTTGTATTTCCTAGTCGATATTTTCCTCAAACCCCTTTTACAAATTTTCCAATAAAAATCCTCAAAAAAGGTTTCATATTCTTAGCCATGACACCAACACTTTCTCAGATAATATTTATCATATGAATATTTATCATATTTCTTCCTTTTCTACTCAAGTTTTTTCTAATACCTTGTGTATAAAGTTGGTTGTTTATCAATTTATCAATGTTGTCATGCATCAAGAATTTTTGTGGTCGTCGTAATTGATTTGTAAACTATCATCATTATCAGCCTCATCAAAGTTTAATCTCTGAGTGGTGTATTAGTCTCTCAAAAACCGGATTGTTGCTTCTTTGTCAAAAAAATCCAATTTCTAATAAGAAAATAAAACACAAAAAAATCAAATAAAGAAGGACAAACCATTAAGGTAATCTAAAACGAACTCCACTGAGATACATTAATTATTGTTCATTTTTGCCCCCAACATATATAATATAAATTGACTACATAAAATGAGACTTTATTTCATGATATAATAATATAATAACGATTATAATTAAAATATTAATATATTGTAATGTGATAAATCAACCAAAAAGTTTGAACCTTAGTTGCACGTCAATTGAATAATTGTTGACGTGAGCTTCATACTCATACGCACACATGAGATCAATATTTGAGTATACTTCTATTCAAATCTAAAATAATGCATTAAAGTATGTAAATGACCATTCAAATCGTATTTATCATATACCCATGAAGACGTGATAATTCATATTTTTGAATTTTCACATCAGTAAAAGTTTGGTGCATTAGAAGGTATAACTTTCATATTATGTTTGGGATTTGTGTATGAATGGAGAATGAGTGATGACTCAATTATCCACACTTTTTTAATAAAATGTTATATTATAGTAAAATATTAATGTGGAAAAGATATGGAGTGTGAAGATAACATTCATTGGCATTGCAAATTTCCATCATAAATGTTCATGGTGACATGAGTAAGAGAAGAAATTGAATAAAGTAATTATGGCATTAGAACATATCATACTTCATGTTATAGTATGTATTTATAGTATTTATAGGCTAGGCTTCTAAGAGGGTTGAAGGAGGGAGGGGTATTTAAACTTTTCTTAACCTCAAATCCTAAGCGATGTGAGACTATTAGGTGTACCAAAACATAAGCCTTCTAGTTGAGGTCTAAGGTGAACGAAGGTTCATCCCTAATGTAAGGCTTAGGGAATTTGTTTTTCACTGACAATGTCAATGTTTTATTCCCAAATTCGATGAGATAACATCGTTAGGGTCAATCATTGCATCTAAGGTATTGTATGCTTTAAAGTTTGGAGCGCCGTTATGATTTTGTCCTTAAAAGATACTTCATAGATTAAAGGAGGAAGATGTATTTAAACTTCCCTTAGTTTCCACTCCTAAGTGATATGAGATTATTGGGAGTATCAGAACATAAGTCCCCCAATCGAGGTCTAAGAGAAATGAGGGTTCATCCCCTAATAGAGGACTAAAGGAAATCATTTTTATTTCCTATAGACGGTGTCAATGTTCCGATCTTAAATTTGTTGAGTGACATCATTAGGACAATCAACACATCTAAGATATTGTTTTCTTTGAAACCTAAAACTTCGTTGTAATTTTGTTTTAAAAAACATTTTAGAGAATTGAAAAAGAAAATAATATTTAAATTTATTTTGATCTTGAGTCTTAAATAATATAAAACTACTAAATATACTGAACACATGTTATTCTTATTTAATTATTAGAGAAAGAAATACATCCTATATAATATAAGAAAAAAAAAACCGAGTTTTTATCGCACTGGTCATTATTTTTTAAGAATTAATATTAAGATTTGATTGTACACTTTTAAACATGTTTTACTATAAATGGAATTGGATCTGTGGCGCAATGGTAGCGCGTCTGACTCCAGATCAGAAGGTTGCGTGTTCGATTCACGTCAGGTTCAAATTTTTTGTTTATCCGAACCATCTTATCTATATTAATAATATACACTTTATATTAAACTAGTGTAAACACAGGCGCTATCGCGCCTGCGTGTACGCATTTTTCGAATTATATTTATAATTGATGATATTGTAATGTTATTAAGTTAATGAACAAAATAAAAGTATATTTATAAAAATTA
>Ga0214545_1011979_pt1 | contig 11624 bp, 12 predicted proteins | sample CNSS4metaG_FD_160064 | JGI IMG/M metagenome (GOLD analysis project Ga0214545, IMG submission 160064) | Root nodule microbial communities from cowpea collected in UCLA plant growth center, Los Angeles, California, USA - CNSS4 | ecosystem: Host-associated > Plants > Roots > Nodule | place: USA... | reverse complement strand
GGACCTGCCCGCCCGTAGTCCAACACATGTGATCCATCAGCCCCCGTACCTCCCCGCACGTGGCATCTCTCAACGTGAGCACGGAACATACGAACCTACCTCGCTCGTATCCCCACGTGAGAGTAACTAGATATGAACCTCCCCGCTCATATCATCACATGTCAAACACCATCCATGAACCTACCCGCTCATGGCACAGCATCTCCCGATCCAAGTGTAGAAGCATTGCTCAATCAACACACCAAACAACCAAAGGACAGCAGCATTTCCGCCTGGCTCGGCCCACACGCCGCCAGGCGAAACTGTACCAGACCGCCTGGCGGTATCCACTCACCGCCAGGCGCCAGCGTTGTGCTAGTGTTCCTGTTTCCTCGTCACCGCCTGACGAAGCTCGACGTGCCACCAGGCGCACTTCAGTACAATGCACTCTCCTGTTAAATCCATCGCCTGGCGGGTATCAGTGAACCGCCAGGCACCATACCAGAACAGTGCTTTTCTGGGTTATGACACCCCGTTAATCCAATCTACCATTTAACCCACTTACAAAGTTCCCATGAGAACCCCAATATCAAGCCCTCGCATAGGTGAATTTACAACTATCACATGTAATCAATTACAAGTGCTTTTACCCCGATCAATCCACTCATTTAGTTCTCTTTAATTTAACAAGATCTTAGACATAAAATTACCACTTCATCCATCCTAGGAAACTGCTAGCATTACAATTACCTTTTATCACACCCTTAAATATACCGCATACTCTTGTTAACTCTCCGGTCTCATACTTCTCTCATACCCAATTCATATGTTTCTTCCCTCTTTTTGCCTTCTTCCATCCTCCCTTCATCCTTGACTAACATTCCAATACCTAGCATTTCCTAATCCCAACCCTTGCTCACATTTTCCCCTATTCGTTCATCAATCCACCCTACATTTCCTTTATACTTCTCCCATGTTTTATTTTCCACCCAACGTACACCAGATTTCTCACACCACTTTGATAAAACACTGTCGCTTGGCGGCCAATTATCCACCGCTAGGCGGTGCATCAGATCATGGGTACCATACCCAGATTTCTGCACCCGCGCTCAACACCAAAATTCCAGAATTTGATTTCCGCTTTTGCTTCTAACAATGATCATTAGTTTCACCTAATTTTATTAGACCCGTTCTCCATCATATCACTCATTACCTCCCATTAGATTTCCAAACACATCATTATATACTCAATTCAATAACCATCGAATTCCCCCTTTACCTCACGATTTCTACCCCAATGACAATCTACCGCGTACCAACGCCAGAAACATCAGGGTCTTTTACAACCTCGCAATTATAGCAGTTAATTACAATCAACACAAAACAACATACAACACAGTTCCATCAAACAATGTCAGTACAGCATACATCGCTGAAGGGAATGAGATGGTTAGGGCAGGTTTAGGGGTTTGGACAGCCTATGGACCTGCCCTAAACCTAACTGATTTAAGACTAGCCCTTAAGCATTGGGGCATAAATAATTGGGCCTTACACTTCCCACTGCGAAACAAAATTATATTATTGAATTAAAAAACATTAAAGTATTCTTCTTAGATTTTGAGACATGATTTATATATAAAATTAAGAAGCTTGACATCCAATTTGTTTACTGTAAATGTGATAAAGAGTACTTCATTCCTTCTCTTTTATCTATTTTTTAAGGATTTTGTGTAAATAAAAGCCAAACAAAATTTTCATCGTAATAGTGATAAGATTTCTTATTTTATTCCTTACATTTATATTTTATTATAAATACATAAATTTAAATTAATTAAAAATTAAATTAAAAACAAAACATAATTGACAAAGAACTTAAATTCACTAATTTAACAAATAGAAATAATACTTATTAATTTATATATCAAAGTCTTATAAAATAAAACTAATAATATTTTGTATGCGGATGGAAGAGTCATTACCTAGTCATGTCCTTAAAATGTTACTGTCAATTACACGTAGAACTGAGATGGATTTTTCTTATTTTATGATATCTATCTTAAAAATAATAATATTTGTACTGTACCTAGGCGGCTTCATACAGCTACACGGTAAAACTCGCCCATATGAATTCCCGCCAAACAAGCAAATAGCTATTAGATGAATCAATCAAGCATGCGTAAGCGGCCTAAGCCACCTACATCAGAGGATAGAACGAGAACCTGTCAACTATTCCAGACTTAAGGTATTGCAAGTAAGACCCCTAGGGCCAACAATGATCGAACTAAAGGGCCTGGGCCAGGCCCAAGCCCACCTACAACCCCAAATGATGGCCCAGCCCATGACGTGGTCAAAGATAATTAATAATCTATAAATACGCATGGGCCACAACAATTAAAGGTACGCGTTCATTATTCTCTTAATCACGAGATTTGACTTTCTGAGCATCTGTTGGCTGACTTGATCGTCGGAGTCTTCTTTGCAGGTAACCCCTCAGGGGTCCAAGCCAAAGTACCAGCAAATAGCATATGCAAGCCGCGAGGAAACCTACTAGAGGGATTGCAAATTGAGGTAAGATGATATTTGTGTCTGACGTCTCTTATTTGTTCTCCGCAGGAACAATATTATAAAATTCATCCTTATATACTAATTTTTATATGTTTTTATTTTGTTTTCACAAAAATGACAGATAAAGTTAACTCATTCAAAAAGTAAAAATGTTTTATTTTATTTTTAAGAAAAAATACTACTGATATATATACCCTTTTTCTTCTAATTTACTGATATATACCGGTGCTTTTATTTAACATGGATCCATTGGATTGTTGGACCAGTTTGACCAGAAATTAGTCTCAAGAATCTTTTCAGTTTTATCATTGGATCGAATTAAAAAATTACATGTATATAACTCAATATTAATGCCATACACCAGCTTGAAGTAATGTCATCTCCTTCTAGCAGGGCCCAGAATGGTCTTGTCTCCCAACACTCCTGTCTCAAATTTTCTCAGTCTTCTGCCAATCCCATTACTCATATTTGCTCTCTATTAAAAAGCATATCAAATTAACTATTTTTTTTAAAATTAAAAATTTAATTAACATAATTTAATTTTACTAATCACATCTGAAAAGAAAACTTTTTTTTTTGTTTTTAAATATCCTTCATTGAAACGTGAAACAAAATAAAAAGAAGTCATTGAAAATAAAATTTCAACTAATTGATGATTATCTTTGATTGATGTCTTTTAACAGGTTTGAGTTTGGACTCACATGAATTTAAGATAATTAACCATATATCAAGCATAACTATTCCTAAACATCAATTTTGGTAGCATCTCAATGTCATGAAGTAATTAGAAGCCAGCAGGACCATTCACATGTTGCCGCTTCACAATTTGTGGGATCAACAACTTAAACTGGGGTTCAAGTTGGTTCTGCAGAATCAATATGATGTCAGGTAGTTAAGCTAATAAGGTACTAGTATTCAAAACCTCACTTGTAACTAAAGTGTACATTTCATCCAACATGGAAAACCAACGGACTGTTATATTGGTTAACACAAATATTTATTATTCATCAAGTTTTGTATTATTATAATGAATATTATTATTAGAGTTAATAGGGTTGGCTAGGTGCTTTTATGAGAGAGTTAATGTGGTGTTGTTGGAGAGAGAGTATCGGTGGCATTAATGCCCTAAACGAGAGGCTATGAAATAGATTACTTTGGCGGAAGGTTAAGGCAATTTACTATAACCTCTAATTCATCCACTTGAAACCAATTCATTTAAGTGACATATTGTTTTTGGATCTTGGCCACGCCATAGCAAGATCTCCTGCAGCTATTGTGGACTCTTTTCTTGCACATAGGTAATGGAAGTTCTTGAGAGTCTCATTCAGAATGAAGAAATTAATGAAGGTCCCATGAACCTGTCATGCCATGTGCGCAAAGATGGTGAGATTTTATTAGGTCTTATCTAATTATCTTGTACCTGACGAGGCAACAAAACATAATCAAGTTCAAACCACATAGACTGGTGTCTCATGGTTTTCGAGGCTAGGTCAGCCTTGAAATTTCAGAACAAGAAAATTCCATGTCACTGTAGAGTTCCGGCATAATAATGGCAAACTGTGAATCCAGACAACTTCTTCAGGATTTTCTTTCTCACTTGTTCTTTTCTTCAATCACAGTTAGGTAGCGACCATGATTATATACTTCCATTTCATTTTCTTATCTTTTAACGTTATATTTGCATGGATAAGGAAAATGAAATCATTTCGTTTTCTTTTCTTTCTTAGAGAGTTGTTCATGATCGTTGCAACTGGGTCACTTCTCAGGCCGGTCTCCTTCTATCCACGTTGGCCCAAACAACAACAACAAAAATAATTTAATTGCACCAATATCTTTAAACTTCAATGAAAATTTATGTCTGCAGTTTTCAAATATAAATATTATATTAAATAATTTTGCACTAACCGGAAGTACTTTTTGCTTCAACAAAATTACTTCTTATAGAAAATATTTAAAAACAAAATCATAGATTTCACAGAAGTAAATAAAACTTTATTGAAGAACAACAAAAAATATACAGCAGGTATCCTAGATAGGGATTTGATTTGCAAATAATTTTGTTTATTTAACTTGATCGTTGTGTTTCAAACTGCGATGGTTGAAATTATATTTAGGAATATTTTAAATTCGTAACATTTTTAAAACTTGTACAATTATTTTTATTTATTTTATTTTATTGCTAATAAAAAAACTAATAAAATAATAAATCAATAATTTATTTAGCTTAGATATATTTTTCATTTATATATAATTTTTTAGTCATATTTTGAAAATGTAAGATCCACTTTTTCTATACTAAAACTTTGGGTCTGTCTTAACTATTGGGCCTAAGAGCTGACCATAGGGTACCCAAAACCCTTAGACCAGTCCTAACCTCCTCATTCTTGCCTTTTCCAGAAATAGTTTTTCATTTTCTCTCCCTAGCTAGGCTGCTTCGTGAGCTCTGCTAGGGTTTGATCAAGGCTCTTCTCTGAAGTAGCTAAGCTCCATTTACTCCATGTAAGTTAATCCCCAACTGGTACTTTCACTTCCCTAGCTCTGTTGTCGTAGTTCCAACTAGGGTTATCTTGTAATCTCGTTTTTGGTTCTGGTGTCAATATTTTTAGCTCGCATCAGTTCCTGGAGCTGTAGTAATCCTCCATTTTGTGTGCTTGTGCCTTTTGCTAGCATCTGTCCAGGTAAGGGAAGCTAGGGTTTACATTTTTTTTATATTCTGCTTATTTTTTGGTTTGTTTTGATGGCTTTGGTGCTTGAATCAGATTGTTGGTTGTATGAAACTATATGGTGTGTATATGCTTGGCTAAAATAGGTGTGGCAGGTGCGAACATGCAAGAAATCTGCTAATCTCACCCAAGCGAGTGACCCTTGCCTCGAGAATAATAGGAACTCACCCCTGGTTCTAGCGCGAGTTGTCGCCTAGGCGACTGACTGTGTTTTTGAGCGAGAAGTTGTCTCGCTTAGGCGAGACGCTTTCACTTGAGCGAGAACTCGCTGGAGCCTTGCAGCACACACTATCGAGCTCTCGCCTAGGCGAGAAGGGCTCGCTTGAGCGAAAGTACCCGTTTTGCCTGAGCGAGAACCTTTAGCTCGGGCGAAGGCTCGAGCAAGAGGTGTTGTGTTGGCTAATGTTATTTCATGATTATTTTAAATACCTTTTTTGCTCTCAGTATGGGGCAAGACTTGTTATGTATGCTTGAATGGGACTAAATTGCATGTGTTGTTATGTAATGAGCCATGATTGTGTTGGGTTCAACATTGGTATGCATTTATAAAGAATGAGGTCAATGAAATATTGTTATGAAGAGTATGAAATGGAAGAAAAACATGACTCGTATGGTTGGTTATATATTTTGGCATGAGATCTCTTTGAATGATAATATTATGTTGGTTGGAGAGACATAATTTTGGTATGGTCAGGACGTAATTCCACGAAGGTTTCGTGGTGGTGCCTCATTCGTCAGGATGTAATTCCATGAATCTCTTGGTGAGATCTCATGGTGGTGCCTCATTGGTCAGGACGTATTTCCACGATGGTTGCGTGGTGGTGCCTCATGGTCAGGACGTAATTCCATGACCCCTGTTAGTGGGAGCTCATGGTGGTGCCTCATGATTAGGACGTAATTCCATGAAGGTTCGTGGATGTTCCTCATTATATAATTTAGTAAGGATTGCATCCTAACACTCTAAAGAGTCATTTAGTCTCACGTAGAGCGTACTGACTCATGTGGTTAGAGTAGCAGCAGACCCTAGTCTTTGGTAGGATAATGGCCTTAGATGTTTGAAGGCTAACCTTGTGAGTGGTAGGGTGAAACCCATTGGCAATTAACTCTATAGAGCGGTAGAGGCCACCACAAGTACAAGCATCCAATGAATTCGACTGATTATATGTATCCGAATAATTGTGTCTTGAGTCTTAGTGTTTTGCTCATCGGTCATTATATGTTGGGGTGGATTTATGTATGCTTGACTTTTAAACCGTATGTTCAATTGCACGATAAAACCCTTTTTACTCTAGCTTACCTTTTATGTTTGCTTGTGTGTTTGTGTGTGGCTTTCTCCTTTTGCGATGATCATCAATTTATTGATGTGAGCAAATGTGAGAACTCCTCGTGGTCATCAGGGTGATGAAGATTTCGCTATGTAGCTTATCTTGGGTTGGATCGCCATGTTCCAAGTACTCTTTTAGAGTTGTGGCCTATGTATTTGCCTTGCTCCTTGAGCATGCTTTTGGATACTCTTAAACTTCTTTTTTGTCTTGTTAAGGGCATCATGGTGTGCCTTGTTTTCTGTCCAAATATCATGGATAACGGAGTGACAATTCCACTCCATGATGATGCCCTTTTATTATTATGTGTGATGTTTCATTTAATTATGTTATTATTTAAATAGGTTCTACTTTTGTTTTTTTTTTTCAATTTGGTCCTAATATTCGTCAATTTTTTTCAATTTGGTTCTTTTTGCTAACACCATTAAAATAGTTAACGGAATGTGAACAGTAACCGCCATGCGTCTTTTTGTCATTTTTTAAATTTTTTTTATTTAAAAAAATGTACACGTGTCAAGCTCATATTATGCATGTGTCATTTTGTGATTTTTTAATTATTTTTTAAATTTAATTTTTTTAATTTTAAAAAAATCCATGTGTCAAGCTAATATCGTGCCACGTGTCAGAATAAGATTTTTATATTCAATTTGGTCCTAATATTCGTTATTTATTTTCAATTTGGTCCTAATTTTTTTTAATTTAGCATTTTTGTTCCTTTCCAAAGACAAAATATAATTTGTATATAAATGTCATATGGATATTCTTATTAAAATGCATATTTTTATTAAATATTTTTAATTTAAAATTAGAGTTGGTTTAGAATTAAATATTTTTAACCTCTTAAAATTTTAAATTAATGGTGTTATTGCTTTTTTTCGTTTTAATTTTAAACTAACTCTAATTCTAAATTAAAAATATTTAACAAAAATATGCATTTTAATATATACAAATTAAATTTTGTCTTAATTTGGAGAGGAACAAAAATGTTAAATTTAAAAATAAAAAATAGGACCAAATTGAAAACAATTAACGAATATTGAGACTAAATTGAATATAAAAAACTGACTATGACACGTGGCATGATATTAGCTTGACACGTGGATTTTTTTAAAATTAAAAAATTAAAAAATCACAAAATGACACGTGGCATGATATGAGTTTGATACGTGTACATTTTTTTAAATAAAAAAATTATAAAAAAAATCACAAAATGACAAGTGGTGGTTATTATTCACATCCATTACCTATTTTAACGGTGTTAGCGAAAAGGACCAAATTGAATAAAATATACCAATATTAGGACCAAATTGAAAAAAAAAAAAAAAAAGTAGGACCACATTGAAAAAACCGAACGAAAACTAGGACCAAACTACTATTTAAGCCAAAATTCTTATTCTGTTTTAAGAAATTTAACGAAATGATCAAATTACATCAATTTTTAAAAAATCAGAACCAAATTGAGACTTAAAAAATAGAGGACCAACTTGATATTTTTGAAAAAAAAATGAATCAAAAGAGCAATTCAACCAATATTTTGGCATCCACAAAATTTTGGTTGAAGATCCGCTAGTACATGTGGAAATGAAATATATATAAATATATTCAGTTAATATCTTTTTTTTTTCATAATAGGTGACTAAGCCAAAGAAAATATTAATATGATACAATTGTGTTTAAATCATTGTTTTATGAGTGACCGATAATGAAGGACTCTAACTAAGAAGATATAGTATATTCTATAGTTGAAATGTTGATAAATGATGAAATTTTGATGCATTTAAAGATAATAATTAGATGATTTAATCACTTAATTATTAAAGATTAAATAAATAATAAATAATTAATGTTTAATAATTTGAACCGAAGTCTTTTCTATTTTTTTAAAAATTATTGTTTCAATTTCTTCCAATACTCACCTTCCTAGCATTTTCCATCCCAGAACCATCATGCTCCACACAAAAAATCAGAGCCACTACCACCTTTCCCACATTTTGAATAAAAGGTATTAAAAAAAACTTGCATTGGGAAGAAAAACTTATGAAAGAAAAGAAAATGCAAGACGAGAGACTGAACCTCTTATTGCTTTCGAAATGGGAAAGAAATGGAGGCTCATAGTGGCAGCAGCGGAAGTGGTTGTGTGATTCACATTTGGCAATGATGAAGGGAGGAAAGTGGCTCTTGTAATGGAGGAGTGATGCAACAGTGCAAATGGAAAAACTTTGGTGGGTAGGTAAAATTTATGAAATTTTAAGCATAGTAGATGAATAGGTCTTGGTTATTTAAAGAACCGAAGCCTATAATTGTGCAAATATTTTAAAACATGCCACAAATGACATTTTTGAAATTACTTACAAAATTATAGGCTTTGGTTATATAAATAATCGATGCCTATAAAAGTATACGCTTCGATTATTTAAAGAATCGAAGCATATACAAGCATAGGCTTCGACCAAAGCCTATAATAATGAAAAAAATAAAAAAAATAAAAAATGCCACCGCATATTGAAAGGCTTCGTTTTTCTTGAAACCAAAGCATATTAGGTGATTTTGAAAACGGTTTTTTCACTAGTGAATTGTACGCTTTTTTTATGAAAAAAAATATGTACTAAAAGTTGATTTCTTGTAATTGTGACACCTCAAATTAGTAAAATCATTCTACAAATTTGAATTATTTTAAAGTTGATATTAAGCATAACAAGTATATGTATATATAATCTATGTATTACAATACCTCATAACTTAGATAATAGCATTTTAATAAGTATAAATGTATTCTAAATTTAGAGGAAATATGTGAAACATAAAGGAAACTATAATATGCAACCTACTTATGTATATACTATTAAGCTATCTTCTCTGCTCACATATAACAAACGATCATTATAAGTGGATAAACCACAACACACGAAAAAGAAAGGATAAGCTAATGATAATTTATTTACATCCATAATACTTATAAGCTCACAATAGAAAAACTACTACCATTCTAATCAATCATACATTCATAACAATACATATCATATTATCAGGATTCCCAATAGACTACTTCTAGACTCAAATATGGATTTTTAAAGAATACATCATTTCAAGGACCACGTTAGATGAAAGTTTATTGCCAAAATACTTTTGGGTTGATGCAGTCAACACAACTAGTTATGTTTTAAATCGTGTGTTGATTAAGCATATTTTAAAGAAAACCCCTTATGAGTTTTTCAAAGTTAGAACGCCTATTTTTACTCATCTAAAAGTGTGTGGCTGTAAATGCTTCATTTTGAATAATAGCAAGAAAAACTTGGCAAGTTTGATGCTAAATTTGATGTAGGTATATGATGAATGCGTATTTTTGCCCTCATTCAGTGTTTAATTCTGGGTATTTAATTGCATTTATGTGCTTAAAGAGTTATTTAATTGATAATTCTGATAATTAGGCTGTTTGAGCTTGTGTGATAAAAATGTGTTAAAAAGTGATTTTTAGCTGCATAAATTATTTTTGGATATTTTAATGTTTGTTGATGCAGCTGAAGTTAAGATTAAGCTTATGTAAGGGTGGAAAAATAAATTGATTGAAATTACAAAACACCTTTAAATAAGGCTAAAATCAGCAAGTTCTGGAAAAATCACTTTTGTACCCCATACATTACTTATACACTCCCCTTTTCCAAATGGGTTGCAGAATATCTACTTCTACACCCCTAACTTTATCTATTTTCACCCCTCATACCATTTAAACTCCATTCACTAAGATGCTACCATGTGGCAATCCTCCACTAATTGAGTTGACCAACCAGAAGAAGCCACATGGGCATAATCCTTGCACATGCATGTGAACCAATCGGGGCGTGCCACATCATCATCTCCTTCATCTCTCACATGAAACCATAACCCTAATTTTCTCCTTTCCTTCCATCACCATGGCAGCCGCCACCCTCTTCGGCAGCAAATTTTCCAAAAAAGAAGCAGCCAACCTTCGCACGCGCACAATTCATTCACAGATTTGCACCTGCGAGCCAGAACAGAAACGTGCACCATCACCACCGCGAGTTCCTGTTCTGCAACAGCAGCCTGCATCGTTTCTGCATCTTCACCAGACTCGAGCCAGCTTCCATCGCGAATCCTTCACGCAGCCGCCTCTGGAGTAGCCACGTCGGAGCAGCCACCGTTCGCCGACAGCCGCGCAACCATGGGAGGGAGAAACATGGAGGCAGAAACCTTAATTTTGGAGAGAGTCTCTGCGCCACGTGTCAACCTCTGATTGCACAGTCAAACTGGTCAAATGTGGTCAACTGGTCAATGGAGCAACCAAGTTGGTAAAATTTGGTCAAAAAGTCAAGGACTGGTCAAAGGAAAGAGGTTTAACTGCAAATATTGATATTTTTTGATGTCTCTGCAAATTTGGACTACAGGATTAAAAATGGCTTATTGAGAAAATTAATGCAAATATTATTTGTTAATAATTTATTAGATATCTTTAAATAATTTATTTATTTATTTATATCATAAATTATTAACCAAAATATATTTGTCAAATAGTTTAGATCTCTCCAAATATCTTTGAATATTTATCTTTATCTTTATTTTAAAAGATATTTGAGAGGTTTTATCAACCGAAAAACCCAGTCCAAATCCTATATAAAGAGACCAAGGGAGAAACAGAAAAGAACAAGCACGAGACTTCAGAGTTTTGGAACCCATAGGGGGGCCTAAATTCGTTTCTTTTCTTTCTCTTTTCTTCTCTCTATTCTTCCTTTTATTTTGTATTCCATGGAGTTCTAAACTTCTTGGGTTGATTCCATTGTAATTTCTTAATTGGATTCTAAGGTTAGATAAATTAATTTCTTTGTTCTTTTTATTATTGTTGAGGTTTTCATTCATCTATATATTTTATCTTTAAATCACGTAAGAAGTAAAGATTTTAAATCTATATGCATGTTGGTCATATGAGTCCAAGGGTTTTTAAATTGAATTGAGACTTTACTTTGATTTTATTTAGAAACTTTCATATGATTAAATGAGTTTTTACCAATAATTGAGACTT
>Ga0214545_1011970_pt1 | contig 11640 bp, 4 predicted proteins | sample CNSS4metaG_FD_160064 | JGI IMG/M metagenome (GOLD analysis project Ga0214545, IMG submission 160064) | Root nodule microbial communities from cowpea collected in UCLA plant growth center, Los Angeles, California, USA - CNSS4 | ecosystem: Host-associated > Plants > Roots > Nodule | place: USA... | reverse complement strand
TTTGTGTTTTGTGAAAAATAATAAAAAAAAATTACGAAATTAACAAATAATAATTAAGAAGATAAAATTATAAAAATAAAAAAAAACACAAATGGTATATATCTATTTATATTTATATATGTAATTGTTGTATTATTATTATTATTTTATTAAATATTATTATTATTATTATTATAATAGTCAGACATTTCTTAATTTTATTTATTATAAGATCATATTTCAATTATTTGTCCTTTTAATTTGTTTTGTTGTTGATAATTATAGATTATTATGATTAACATTAGCTTTAATATTAATATTTTTGTCATAAATATTATTATTATCATTAGTGTGTTATTATTGGTATTATAAATTTATTAATATTATTAAGATTCATAGTGTATTATTATTATAAGTTTTACGTTATTATATTAAATACTTTTTGCTAAAAAGATTTTTGATGTTTTAAAATTTTTTAATTCATATTAATATTATTATTAGTATTTTTAAAGATTAAATTAATATAATAAAAATTATATTATTATTCTAAAAATTTTGAAAAAAAGAATTGTGCATACATTCTCATATTAAAAATTATTATTATTATTTCGTAAAATTAATTAATTGTATGATATTATAATATCAATTTTATTTATTATATTTAAAACTAAAACTATTATTATATCATTTAGATTTTCTACTTAATTACTTTAATAATAACATTTACAATAATATAATATAATTTTTATAATATTTTATTATATAATATTTTCACCTTTATTATTTTAATATACAAAATAAACAAAATATAATCCGAACTAGTTACATATAAAAATAAATTTTAAAATACATAAATACATCTCATTAGCTTCTAAATACACTTAAAATTTTGATCGTCATTTTTAAAAATCGTAATTACTATGAGATATGAAAATATTTAACCTCCACCCGGAAAGGAAGAAGACTCTGCCTACTGGGCCAGATTGGGCTGGGCTGGGATATATAAACACCTAATTTTGGAAACTCTCCCTGTGTGAAGTAAGTAGCAGAAGCAGAGAGAAAGGTTCAAATTTGAGGGATCATGGCTTCCTCTTCTTCTGCGCCGGTAATTTCCTAGAACTTCGGAATTTCATAGACTCTTTGTATTTATTCATCTGAATTCAGTTTGATGATTGCGATCAGGAAGGTGAAGGTGAAGGTAGAGGTAGAGGTTTAGGGTTATCGGAAGAAGAATACGACCTTATCTATGGCTCTGAATCCGGATGGGTGGAGGCTCGATCTTCTTGCGATCATCTCTCCTCCTTATCCGCCGATCTCAGCCACATTCCGCCTCCGGACACACCCTGCCACACCTGTCAACACCCCTCCGAAAACTGGCTCTGCCTCTCCTGCAAGGAAGTCCTCTGTGGCCGTTTCGTGAACAAGCACATGCTCCACCACTTCCACCACACCAATCACTCTCTCGCCCTCAGTTTCAGGTAACTATTATTATGCTATTCCTCTTTTTCCTTCATGCATTCATTCCCTCATCCATTCCTCCCCTTTCTCTATCAGTGATCTCTCCTTCTGGTGTTTCTCCTGCGACGCTTACTTGGATGCCCAACTCATCCCCCAACTGCGCCCTATTCATCAACTAGCTTATGTAATGAAATTCGGTGAGTCTCCACCACTCCCACTTATTCAACAACATCAACCTTCCTCTGCCCGTTAACTTATATCACTGCTGTTGCTGTTGGATAGTATGTATATTTTCTTTGCCCTCAATTTTCATCTGCACTCTCTATCTAGTTTCGTTTTGCCAATACAGTATGTGGTAATTAAGGGATTTGAAATTCCGGCTAAACAATTGTAAGATTTTACTTCATCAATCCCATGCTTCCTCTTGAGTTTTACTTCACATCTTCTACTCGATTTAGCCTCATAGTTAATTCAGTTCTGCATCCTTTGTGTCAAGCCAGGGTAAAATTTTCGTATTGGTATACATGTGATGGAATGTTTTCCCTTCTTTCCCCTCTAAATTGATTTTACCTAACTCTAGTGAAGTAAGTATGTTGTTCTTAATTTTTGCTTTCCCCGAACGAAACACATACAGAGGTATCGCTGTTTGTAATTACAGGGCTATGCATTTCATTGTGTGAAATGCAAAAGATAAATTTGTTTTACCTGCATGACACTATTTATCATATGATTGGAAAGGAGTAAGCAAGTAACTAATAATAAGTTGAGGTACATCATCTGATTACAGGACTGGATTAGACTCCAACGACACTAGGATTATACTTGATGTTATGTTGAGGATTAAAACATGCGACGATGAAAATCTTGGAGATAAATAAGCTTGAAATTGTTTCATAAGAACTAAAGTTTGAAACTTTCAAATGAGTACATTAGTTATTACAGAATTAGTTTATTTTAATCAATGCTGATAAATTCAATTACAGGAAAAACACTTTTGGTGAATATGCAAACCAACATGATTGAATTTGTCATCCACTTATGTTAATTTAATTTATATTTGACCATATAAATTAAAATTATTTAAGTTTCAAGGAAGATGTATGATCAATCCAAATAAATTGGACAACTTTAAACTACTTAAATTTTGAAGGAAACAATGATTCTTTAAAAAAATGGAAAGAACTAACATGAAGGTATTAGGAATTAGAAGTTTGAGATAAAAATGATAATTTTTGTTGTAAAAATATATATATATATATATATATATATATATATATATATATATTAAATGAAGAAACAAATAATCATAAAGGAAGTTTTAAGTTAATTAATAATTTTATAAAACATAAATTAGGTGTTAAGTAATGATAAATGGGTTGTAGTCCAAATTAAATTATGGTTAAAGTTTTGTCTTTTGAGATTGAAAGTAAATAAAATCTCCCATTTTTAATGAGTTAATTGGGATTTTTTGAATTTGATGAAAATTGAACAAAGATTGCATTAGAGGCTTTACAATCTCCTCACATGTTTATCTCTCACAAATCAAAGAGTAGTTAGTTATTGGTAAAAACTGAATCGATGAATGCATCCTGATTCAGTACACGATGATAAACAAGAGTAGCGTTTGACCAAGTTTGTTTTCTTGTAATCCTTTTTAATTGATTTGTCAAAAGAGGGTTTGATGGGTGTATGACACCAAGAACTTATTAATCCGACTTACATCACTCTCAACTCCGAAATATAAAAAATTTATGAGTTTTTGTCTATGATATTTTATTACATCACTCTTCAAAATAAAAGTCTCCTTCAACTTTATCATAAGTAAATCCTTATTTGTATTGTCACTTACTGTAATAAGACATGCTTGACTTACTTCTCATTAAAAAAACATTTGATACAAGAATTCATCTTGATCACTAAGAAAAAATTTTAAATTTGATATCATCAATGAGTTTTTCAAAAGAAAATTATTAAACTCAATTCATATATAAAAAATTGACACCAACCAACATTACAATTGAAATTATTTATTACAAACCGAGTATTACAACTTTGAATTTCTCTCTAAAAGTATTTCAATTTTCTTCCAGTAAATATCATCAACCAAAATTTACGATAACCAGGAATGTAGTGATGTAATCTTAGTTTAGCTTTTACTTTAATGCTTTCAGAACAAGCAGCTTGAATTTAGAGTAGTTATATTAATCTGTGTACAAAGAGGCACACTTAAATGCAAGGTCACTTAATAGTCGGATATAGCTCACCAATGTATTTTTTATTTATTATTATTATAATTTGGTTTATTTCCTTTGTATAACAGTTTCACCGGAGAGTTTATTATAGTGTATTGATCTACTGTAACAATTATTAATCGGGGCACCATTTAAACTCACCAGTTTCAAATATATTCTGAATTCATTATTTCATTCTATAGTTTATTGTAAAGACTTAAGAATTTTACATGTAAGTAAGGAACATCATGGTGGGAAAATTTACCTAGTTAACAAAAATTAGTGAAGCAAAACAATGTGGGTAAATTTGCACCAAATTTTGAATACTAGTTGTTGAAAATTTTGATTTTTAAAACCAGAAGTAAAAAAGAAAAAGTTAAAATTTCATTTGTTTCATCCAGTCTCTAAATTTAAAAACTATCATTTTAGCTCAAATATTAATACAACTTTTAGGATTTTTTTTTTGAACTGTGGACTAATTTTTGATGGATTATTTTTCGAGTACTATAATTTTTCTTTATTTGAAAAATTATTCTGATAACTATATACTTTCACAGATAACATCAAATTAATTACTATCTAGTCGACTGTGCTTGGTAGGTACATACTTGAAATACATAATTCTTGTGGCGAGAGGAATAACATATATCAAGATCTCAATTGGTCATAAACGACGATTAGTGTCTTCAAAAATTACTATATCATTCAAGACTACTGTATATAATCCTCCAACCATAATAAACAGAAGTACTTAAATAAAAGCTAAATTTCTTTTTATCTAAAATATGTTGAAAATCTTAATCTGAAAAAAATTGTGGAAGTATAAAAAAAGAGCACATCCCTCTATGGAATTGGAGGGAAGATGCGTGAGTGGGGAGATATTACATAGTCCTGGATATAATATTTAGAATTAGTTGCGTGAGGGATCCAATGAATCTCACTCATGTTTGGTATCTCAACATAGGACATCACAAACTCTCCACTCTTCTCCAGCTTTCCTCTCTTGCCTGCCCTCAGTATAAGATTACCATGCTGGTAGGAAAATATTCCTTTCCTCAAATGAATTATATCGCCTGAATCAAAAGCATTGCATTCATCTCCCCAAAGCTGAAGATGAACTGCAGCTGTCTCATCAGCTACAAGAGTCAAGCATATCCTATTCTTCCCTTCTAGTGCAGTGCTGCCTTTCTCCAAAACTATAAACTTACTCTCTATGTTGTTATGAGCTGCAGGCACAATATCTTTGAGAAGAACCATATCTGATTTGTTCCTCCAAGACCTCCACTTCATTTAATATCATACATGTCATGAAACATGGGTTTTGGGTTAAAATGGAAAAAATAATCAGCGATCAAAGTCAGCACTAGTGTACTACCACTACACTCAAAAGCTTAGTCAAAGAAATCTTAGAAATATGTTTTTTTTTCAAATGAAAATAAATAAATGAAACAAGATACTTTTATCCAAAACCAGTTTGGAAAAAAATTGTCGACTAGCACCATTGCTTGCTTTAAAAACCAAAGATACAATTAACTAAATGATGTGATTGTACATATCATTCTTAAAAGATAGATCATTTGAGTTTTCAAATCTTAGACTTCAAGAAGATGACAAATCTCAAAAGGTTCTTCAACAATGTCATTATTTTTGTTCACGAGTTCGGAATTGTAAAATTGAACGAAGGTAAATCACCAAAAAATCAAGTAAACATTTGCTCATACTATAAAAAAATTCAGTTCGAGGAACTTGAAAAAAAAGTTCTGTAGTGTTTAACTATACTCTTGTTTTCAAAAGCTATTCTCATTTTTTTGTTGACCATAAGAAATAAACAAGAATTATATATAATTTATTCATTACATCGGATGTTTAAAAAAACAATGATTTTTTAAGCAATATGACCAAATTGTTACCAGTGATTAAATTATGCCCAATTTAGTCATTGCAAACAATTTGATCATTCTGCTTAAAAATAAGTCTTCGTTTCTTTTTTAACATCTAAGGTAATAAACATGTAATGCATTATTCATTTTTTTATGGTAAACAAAAAATGACAATATGGATATGTGCATGTTGTCAGTGCAAGTTTTCCAAAAATTGAATCTCTGGTATTTCTCTTGTTTGATTGTTCATTTGCCGCACCACTAGTCATTATTAATCCTGAATATGAAAGTCGGAAGGTCCAAGATCAGATGTTACCAGTTTGACTTCAATCTACACTTTCGAAGTCTGTTCTTTCTCATGTGCTTGGAGCCAGTCATTTCTATGAAGTTTGGGACAAGATTCATGCATACTTTGGACTTCAAACTAAGTCTCTAGCAAGAATTGTGCATTACAATGTGTGTTGTTAGACTGAAATCTAAATCTATGGAAGAGTATGGTCTTAAAATTAAAAGCTATGTTTCTTTCATTGTATATTTTGTCTCTGTACAGCTTCTTAGACATTTGTGTCTATTAATCCCTCTTGTACACAAGATTCAATGTGTGAAAGCAGTAAATAAAAACATTCTGTTCTTATTCAATTTTCACTCTCTTTTCTATGTTCAAATTCTCTAAGAAGATTCTACAACAATTCACCTGAAATATGATCCTGGAGTGAGTTACCTCACAAGGAAACTGGAAAATAAAAAATCATTCTATTTAAAAAAGCATCTATTCCTCTACATAACAAAAACAGAGGAACAAAAATATCTAATCCATTCATAACCATGAAAAGATCATGAGTGGCAATGCAATCTAATTGTCTCATCATAGGACAATTTGCAACAGAAGTAAAATTTAGTGTGGTTCTAGCTTTGATAAATTACCTGCTTAACTTTGTTCCAGTATGACAAGCGAACTTCCCTCTCCAAAACCTCTTGGACACAGACACGTTGTGGAGGTCTTGAACATAAGCCCACTCGTAGATGAACTGGAAGTTTGATCTGCATAATATAGACCATCAACCAAATTGAATATGAAAATACTTGGTACACAACTTAGGCAAAAAAATGTAAATTCCACATGTAAAATATTCCATTTTATTCGTATTCAGTAAAATAGTGTCCTACAAAAATTAATAACTTAGTCATAAACAAAAGCATAGTAAAATACATCCATTTAATCATTTATAAGTTGGGAAAATATAATGTTTGCTTTAAAGTGTTAAGAAATGTGACCCAAAAACAACAGTTTCACTTCAATGATTTTCTCATCATTGAATATAGCCACAGCACAGAAATTTAGTGTCACATTCATGAATAATATATCTTTCAGCTTTAGTGTCTAGAGGCCACACAAGCTTACGCATGGTTTTTTATTTTTCTCCAAACAAAGTGAAATATATGAAAAAAAAAGGTTGGGCAGGACAAGAAAGCAAGCAGCACAAATAATGTCAAGCAATGCATGTGAAAAACCAATTACTAAAATTGTGAACATACAAATGGTGTGAGAACCAAAGGATTGGACGTGTTCAACATTCCATATCCAAATCAACTATCCTCTGAAAGAAAAAGAGAGTACGAACTGCTACAGCAACAACAGCAGGAAAAGCTCATGGATGTCGTACACAAAAACACTGTAAAAGAATTATGAGAAGAAAACAAATTAACTACAATACAGTGCACAGAATAAGATTATTAAGCAGTAAACAAAACACCAAAAAGTGGAAGACTTGAAAATATTTAAAGCAATTACTGTTCTCTTTAAAGCAATAAATATTTTGCTTGTCACAAAAATCTTCCTGCATAACTCTGTACCAAAGACGGACAAACTCAGCCATTGGCTGTTATTTTTATTTTTAAACAAAATCATCAATAAACATTTTGTAAACCATATGGTTAAAAACTAATATAACTAATGAAGTAAAAAGTAAAACTCTTGCTACAAAAGAAGTGAACTAAGGAAAATTATAGTTTTTCAAGAACTTCTTTGACCTGTTACTCATACACATGGAATGTTGATTCAGCTTGTAGAACAAGGAACGTTGACATGCTTGTGTCCAAATTCCAATGCTAGAAATTCACTGTGAAATACTATTTTCTTCCTCAATTCATTTATCATCATTTTCCTACATGTCATCAACTTTCTCCATGGCCTCAATTATAGATAGGTAGGTGCTGTCGTCAGGAGTGATGCCTTTACTTACCATTTCTTTGAGGAGCTCTTCAGCATGCTCACCTTCCCCATTTTTGCACAAACCTTGTATAAGAGCATTGTAAGTGAGAATTGTAGGATCAAATCCTGTAGTCAACATTTCATCGCGAACTCTAAACGCATCCTTCATATCACCTCTTTTACTGTAACCACTAATGAGTGTGTTGTAACTAATGTGATCAGGTTTGATCCCCCTTCTCTTCATCTCATCAAGAAGCTGTTTAGCTTCTTCCACTTTCCCCTCTCTGCAGTATCCTTGCATCAAGGTGTTATAAGTGATTTCATCAGGAAGAACCTTCATGTTATCCATCTGTTTCAAGAGTTGAAATGCACTATCAATATTACCATTTGCACAGTGACCATCGATCAATGCATTAAACATTACAGCATCTACCAACAAACCTTCTTGTTGAACCTTATTAAACAAGGCATCTGCTTCTTTCATTCTATTCCTTTTACCCAGAACATATATAAGTGATGTATACGTGACCAAAGTTGGCCGAATCCCTTTTCCCACCATTTCATCAAGAAGGCTAAAGGCTCTCTTTGCATCCCCGCATCTGCAATAACCATTAATCAATATGTTATAAGTAACAGCATCAGGCTTCATGCCTTTTTCTCGCATTTCTTTTATCATATTATCAGCCTCCCCCATCCTTCCTTCCATAAACAGTGCATGAATAAACAAATTGTATGTAACCAAAGTTGTCGTTACACCTTTACTTATCATCTCATCCCTGCATGCAAAAGCCTTATCCAGATCCCCTTTGTTGCAAAACCCATCAATCAACGCGTTATATGTTACTGCATTTGGAACCAAGCCAATTTCTAACATTTTACAAAGTAAACCAGTAGCCTCCTCGAGTCTTCTTTCTTTACACAACCCAGATATGAAAGAATTATACGTATAGCAATCAGGCTCAAGACCTTTATCTTTCATTGTTTGAAAGATCACACGGGCCATTTGGAACTTCCCTCTCAAACAGTGTCCATGTATAACAGTGTTATATGTGACAACATTAGGCTTCACCCCAAGAGCCTCCATGTACTCAATGAACTCCTTTGCCTTCTTCAACTTCCCTTCTTTACACAAGACATTAACCATGATGTTGAAAGTGTACACACTAGACTTTATCTTCATCGTAAACATCTCAGCATACAAAACCCAAGCCATGTGAGTCCTGTTCAGTCTTAAAAACAGACTTAGCATCTGATTGCAAGTCTCAATGTTGGGCTCAACACCCTTTTCCTTCATCAAGTAGAAACACTCCAAGACCTCATTGGGCTTCTTGAGTTCACAATAGGCCCTGGCCAGAAGGTCAAAGATGAGACTTGTCTTGGCATCCACGCGGTCGCGGGAAAGTTCCAACTCATAGAAAATAGTTTTGTTTGTGACAGTGGAACATAGAATGAGGCTCTGTAAGAGGTTGATAGAGGGTTTGGGAGATGGGAGGCAACAGAGGATGCAAGCAGCGAGGGAAGAGGTGGTTAAGTCGAGGGAATGAGGGTGGTCATTGAGATGGGAGAGAAGCTGAAGGACGACTTGGGGTTTGTGGCGGAGGGAGGTTAGAGTGGAAGAGAGAAGAGAGGGAGTGTAGTGTGGCGCAGCATGTTTGATGAAATGCCACTGAGAAGATTCGATGGAATTTAAGAGTTCGGATTCGGTGATTGGTGTGACGATGGTGGGAAGGGAAAGAGAACTGAAAGTTCGGAGATTGAAGGGTTTGGATTTGAAGATTTTAAGGAATTTCATAATGGATGGTGAAATCTCAGTGGAAACTTTGTAAGCATACCCCAAAGTTCCTTCAGATCTCACAAACTTTAAGAGCCCATCAGCCAAACCCCTAGCAAAACCAGGCTGTGTTTGGACACAGACCTTCACAGCCTCAAAGGGGCAAAAAGCAACATCAGCAATAACCTCAGCAGAAGCGGAACCAGCAAGGTAAATCAAATGGGCATTAAAAGAAATTCTTCAAACTAAAAGAAAATTCATAATATTAATAGTAACCAAATGGGCTAAGAACAAGCAAGGAAAAACATCAACTTTGCCATCCAAGATGGCCACTAAGAGAAGATGAATTAGTACCATGTGCGAGAGCCAGACCCATAGTTCTTGGGATGAGAGTTCCACACCTTGGAATACCCCATGTTTCTGATTTGCAACGACCAAAACGCAAGAATCCCAGAACCCTAGCCTCCAAGTCGCACAGAAATATGAAAATCAGGAGCGAAATTCTGAAATATATAGTAGGTGAAAACCCTAGGGCGTGTTTGGTCACTCTCCATAATCAATTACTGTTTCTTTTATTTTAATTTTCAATAAATGTTGTTAAATTATAGTTTAAAAAGGAAAGCAAAAAATGAAGAAGAAAAAATCAAAATCGCTTTAAAATATATCAAATGAATTAATATGATTTAATTGAAAAGCTGTTTATTTTTCATTTTTATAAATATTTCCTTGTAAGCGCTAACTTTAATATTTTGTATTAAAATTCTGAGTAATTTGATTAAAATTGGATTGTATTAATATCTTCCAAATACCCAAAACTGTCAAAATAATCCTGTATAAATTTTTAAAACATATATAATTAAGAAAAAAAACACCCTTTCTTCTTTATTCTCAAATGAAACTTGTACATATTTTTAATATATCATAAAATATTTGCAAACTATTTACGGTTAATATCTCATAATATAATAACACATAATCATATTTATATTCTTAATATATTATAAAATATTTTTAAAATATTTATAATTAATATTTTATGATATTATTATTATCATGTTTTATTATATTTTAATATGATTTATTATATAACATTCTGAAAATATATTTGATTATTTTTAATAAAAAATAGAAATTGAAAGAGTAATTTTAAAATTTTTATATAAATTAATAAAAATGTTGTATTTACCTTTTTTTATGATAATAAATAATAATAAAATTATAATTACTATTATCATTATAATTATAAAATTAAATATAAAATAATTTTTATTTTATTATAATTAAATTTCATTAATAATACTTAAGTTTGAAAAATAATCAAATAATATTAAATAAATAATCACTTAAAAAATAATATTAATAAAATAATTTTTTTTGTTTACAAAATAAAATTGAAAAATAAATGTAAAAGAAAAAAACTATTCTTTATCTATAAATACAAATATATAAAAGTTTATTATAATATAAATGAATAATGTATATTAAATATTAAATTTTTAAAATATATATATATATAATTATATAAATATAAGAAAAAAATGGGTAAACAAAGGTCCGCTACTGCTGGAGTCTATTATGGTCAAGTTTGATCTGTTCTACAGTTCTGACCATATGGATTTAGTTGAGTAATGAGCTTGAAAATCTTGGAGATAAATAAGCTTGAAATTGTTGCATAAGAACTAAAGTTTGAAACTTTCAAATGAGTACATTAGTTATTAAAGAATTAGTTTATTTTAATCAATGCGAATAAATTCAATTACAGGAAAAAACACTTTTGCTAAATATGCAAACTAAACATAATTGAGTTTGTCATCCACTTATTTTATTTTTTTTAATTTAGTTTATATTTGAAAATATAAATTAAAATTATTTTTAAGTTTCATTAAATTTTGAAGAAAAACAATGATTCTGAAAAAAAAAATAGAAAGAACTAACATGAAGGTATTACTAATTAGAAGTTTGAGATGAAAATAAAAATTTTTATTTTAAAAAATTATATATATATATATATATATATATATATATATATATATATATATATATATATGTGTGTGTGTGTGTTATATAAAAAAAAAAATAAAGAAAAAATATATTTTAATATATAATATA
>Ga0214545_1011969_pt1 | contig 11645 bp, 3 predicted proteins | sample CNSS4metaG_FD_160064 | JGI IMG/M metagenome (GOLD analysis project Ga0214545, IMG submission 160064) | Root nodule microbial communities from cowpea collected in UCLA plant growth center, Los Angeles, California, USA - CNSS4 | ecosystem: Host-associated > Plants > Roots > Nodule | place: USA... | reverse complement strand
TATATATATATATATATAAATTAGAGTATATATTTTGACACCATTAACTAATAGCGAATTAAACAAGTCAAAATTCAATCTAACTCATCTAGAATTATACAGTGAATTGGACTTCTGAACTGAACCGTTAATTATAATATATGTTTTAATTGTATCATAAAGATAAAAAATTGAAGCACTATCTTATGAGTACAAAAATCTAGATTTTTCAAAAAAGACAGATATTATGATTAGGTAGTCTAATTCGTTATTTGATAAAACAAAAGAGAAGGAAACAGAGAAGTTTTTGTATATATTAATTAATTGTTGTTAATTTAAAAAGTAATATTTATGAGTTTGGGGAGGGAAAATGACAAGTGCATGCAAAATTTAGGGTTAGTTGAGAAGTTTGGAAAACTACATGTGTAGGCATGTAGAGTGAAAGCATAGGGAGGATCTGTGTTTATAGCAGTCAACAAGTTTTGAACAGAGATATGAGTTTGTACTTTGCAGGAGAAGAATAATGAACAACATAGCAAGATTTCATAATTAAGCACTGATAAAAGAGGTGGAACTTTCCTTTTTTTCAGATGTATACTACACACACCATAGCATATATAGCATGCATGCATGCATGGATTCCCATAAAGTCCCAGCCACATGTTCATGTTTATCTTTAAGCAAAACTATTTTTAAACTAATCAAAAAAGTTATGTGAATATGATGTTTTCTCGAAATCCACAAAAATACATGTGTTCAGAAGAACAATTACATGTAGCTGGATTCCTTCACCACCATCATCCAAACACACCATGACATGCTCGTTAGGTGGAGACAGACCTACAAACCCTAAATCGACAAATATTATTCATCATGCAAATTAACATTTTAATATTAAACGAAAAACTTTATACTAAATCTGCATGAAAATGGTGAAAAAAACAAAACTTATGGAAATGGATTCACTTTTAAAAGATCGTGTGCTTGAAAGTACAGTTTTAAGATGACAAAAATGGTATTCGGTGAATGAGAGAACTCAGAAATCAAAGAAGAATGAGAATTTTCAGCATCACTTAAAATTTTGGAAATTCTATTGTGTTGCAGAAGTTATTAATGTGATGCACATGTGAGCTTCTTTACGCATAATAAGTGATTGTCCTTCATGTTATTAGCTTTAAGCATTTAATTTGTTTTTCTTCAAGTGTTGTGAATGTGTACTTGAATATTAAGCCACATTTTTATCAGCAAGTTTTAGAATATTATATTTAAAGAAAAAGTAATTTTTATGTTTAATATACATGGTGTGAACAAACTTTCTTTTTTCTTATTATTATATTGTACCATTTTTATTTTGCAGGTAAATAAACGATATGAAACAACTAGATTTTTTTAATCTTCAACAACATCGGTTTATGAGTTTGTTTTCGGTGATTGATTCAACCATATAGAATTAGAGGTTGAAACTTCCTTCTTTATATATATATATATTTTGAAATATTATTTCGAGTCACTAACACAAAAAAATGTCTATAACGTCATCCAGTTAATGTCAACTAAAGAGAACACAGACATCAAAAATGACCGGTGACATTTTCACAAATAAAACGTCAATGTTGACGTCTGTCCACGTAAGTTCCAACATCCCTTAACGTCTGTTCTCTGCGCGCTCGACGTCACGCCACTAGTGAAATTACACGGAAAACACTATAAATTCTAGTCCTCGTAAAAATTATGGTTACCATACCAAATAATGTAATGTATGTGTTTGAGTTGAAAAATTAATTTAATGAGTTGAAAATTTTATAATTGGTAAAAGTGAATAGAAAAGATATGTAACAACAATATTTCAAAATCTATTTGTTTTAACATTGATTTAAAATATTATGATCAAATCAAAATATTGATTTTTGTAAAATTATATGATAATTTTATAATTTTTTACAAGTATATATAGTATCAAGGCTTTGTTAAAAAGTTCACATTGTCTATTTACAAAAAAAATTATTTCACAAAATTTATGTTTATGAGATAAATATACTTTAATTAAAGAATTACGAATACCATTAAGTTAATGCCGGATAAACATTCACTAATATGGGTAAGCTGTAAAGATTGCCACATGTTAGTAATTTTAAACTCAATATTTAATCCTCCAACTTTGTTTACCTCATTTTTATTATTTATTTCTTTATGTCTTTTAACGTTTTTATCTTCCATTTGATTTTTCATAATTTATATTTTTATTTCAATATACACCATAAAAGAATCACATTATAGCACACACCAGTAATCAACTTAAATATTCGCATACAATATATATGAACAAGTATATCATAGAAGGGCATGAATATTTATCTCAAACTTCAAATTCCACCTAAGATCTTTATCCAATTATAACAAAATTCTACCTAAATCTAACCTATAGAGCAGTTTATTTAATATTAACTGAACAGATTTTAACTTGATTAACCTCCATTAAGTACTATTTTCTTATTAATATAATGTGTTGTGGAAACATTTAACTGCTAATTTTAGAATTATAGAGAAATTTTAGAGAGAATATAAAACAAATATCTTACTCACTTGTCCTAAAATAAAAAATTGAATTGTTATATATTTATTTTTAATCTATTTGAATATAACAAAACTTCATATGTTAAAAAAAATAAGGTATAATTATTGATTTGGTCTCCCAATTTTTTGAATTTGTTCAATTTAATTCCAAGTTTTTGGAATGTTTAATTTGATACCCTTCTTTTTTATTAAGGTGGATCAGTTTAGTATCTTCTCTGTTATATTGTAGTTAATGTCATTTGTATAGTGGTAAGTTGTCACTGTGCAACAAATCAAACAACTAATCTTATAATATCATACTGAATACACTTGATGAAGGAAAAATCAACAAAGAGACCAAAATGATATTAACCACACCTAACAAATAAACCAACCCAATTAACAACTTCATCTACGTTTCTATTGCATAATGATAGTTCACCAGTGTACAAATAATTTAACTGAAATATTATGGGAAATACTAAACTGAACTACCTATTATAAAAAATAAAGGTACCAAATTAAACCTTCCAAAAATTCAAAGATCAAATTAAACTTTCTAAAAACTCAAAAATTAAATTAAATCAACTCAAAAAATTGAAAAATCAAATCAATAATTATACTAAAAAATAAATATATATACATAGAAGAAAATGTTGAGGATTTCATGGTTCTTGTATTGAAGAAGTTGAATGATGGAGAATTATGTTGAACATTGAGCCCACATTCTGACCTTCCTCTCACCTTCTCAGACACCAAAATCTTCAAAAAATTTCATTTACAACGTTAGGACAAAAACCTAGATTCTGCAACTTTCTTCCAATAACCCCTATTATGCCTTCTACATAACCATCACAGTATTGCTTTATTATAACAATCATGGTGATTACCATAACAGAAATACAGGGTTTTTATCCTTTTGGGTAATTTATTTCTTCATTTAAATAAAAAACACATTTCAAAGAATGTCGAGAAACACAATAATTTGTTTTTTTATTTGATTCATGAAAATGTGTCGTAGCAGTTCCAGGAATTTAGGTGAATTTGTCCTTCCTTCCATAATTTTGTTAATTGAAATTTGTGGGATTTATTATCGTTGGGATTGTACTGCTACTTTTTCTGATTCATTCGTAATTTGTGGCACACTGTTTAGGGGTCAACGGTGCGTATGGGATTGGACGGTGATGCGACTTTTGTTGACATTTTTGGACTTTACTTTTGATGTGACTCACCTATCTGTCTTCCATTCTCCCTTTTCTTCTCTTTAGGGACAAATCTATTTTTATTTCTTTACAAAAAAATTAATATGTTTTTATGTTTTAGTTTATGAATTATCCCAATAAATACTTTGTGACAGATTCAAATTAAACTCTATGATTGTAATTGTGCAATTGACAAATCGATATTGCACAGTTGAATGATGGCAGTTATGATGAAAATGACAATCATTAATTGTTGAAATCGTATCAGGAATCATGGGAATGGTGCGATTTAGCTTGGGATAGCAGAAAACTTACTTTAATCATGTATATTACTATATACTATGTCCTATGTGGGGAATAAACTAGTTTATGTTGGAAACTTCATTATTCTAAAACAATTTGTGTTTTAAGTTTTCCAATTTTCTCCAAACTTTTAAAAATCTACTGTATTTTTTTTATTAGATTGGAGATTTTAGTCAACAATAGAATAAATTTATTAAATCAAAATTTCATTTATGCTTATATTATTGAGTTAGTTTTGGAGATTTTTACGAATAAGGAGTTACAAGTTTTGCATGTGATCCTTTTATGACAAAAATGAATTTATATTAATCTAAAGTATTGTAGTTTATGTGTAAAAGTTTAGCTTTTCTTTGAAGGTAGTAGAATTGGGAGCTTAACTTAAGTTTGAGTAGAATAATCTTAAAAATACGGGAAGTTCTTATGGTTTTTATAATCCTTAGGGTAGAAAATCTTAACTGGATATGATTTTGTCACAATAGTATATATTTTATTTAGAAATGTTATTTGATAAGAGTTTTTGAAAATTATATCCTTTAGAAATGTGAAGATATGAGATTTGGATAGTTTGTTAATTAGATTTTAATTTTGATGCTATAAAAGTTATTGAATGAAGCTGTTGTTATGAATTGTTTAAAGTTTAGATAGATGAGAAAGTTGCTGATCAACTTGTTTGTTTTGAATTTATATTTGAGTTTTAAAGTTTTGTGTGTGTGTTTTTTTTATTATTTATTTATGTGAATGTACGTTATATTTCTTAGCAATTTAAAACTATGGTAATCTTTTGAGTTGTACAAAACTTGCAAAATGTTATCTTGATGTGAATAAAGACTTTGAAAGTTTTTTTTTTTTTTTTAAATTTGATAGGTATGCTAATGGAGACTGATTTTTTTAATAGTTTCATTCAAGAAAAAGATTTTCGTTAAATAAAAATTCAAGCATAAGCCACTATACTATTTTTCTCAAGTGGAAAATTTTTATGTCAAATGAAAATACTAACAGAAATCCAAGTCTAACATTTGCATTATTTTCACTCAAATGAATAAATTTTTGATCAAGTGAAAATAATCACAACCGAACCTTATCTTTGCCCTATTCTCACTTTGGCAAGAAAATTTTCATTGTTATTTTCTTTTCTTCTTTTATGTTGTTATTTGTGCGTTTTCCTTATAATGTTCAAGATACTAATTATGATAAATGATAATTGCACAAAATGTATATAAATAAGTGTATGATATTCAAATTGTTATATGACGTATGATGTACCGAGTGGTAGGAATTCAAACGTGAGTCTAAGTTTCATATTGAGTAAAAATGAGAAAGTTGAGTATATATAAGGATCAAGGTCCATAAACTCATCGTCTTAAGGTGTTGGGTTGATAGTGATGTCAATGCCTTATGTGGTTGGATTCAGGTCTCATTGAGATTGTATCTCACTGGTAAAACCCCCCTCTGTAGACCTAACACCGAGAACATAGTTATTGGGCCCACAAAATCGGCTTGTAAGGTGATAATTACACTCACTTATAAATTGTGAATTGGCCTCTCGTGCGTGGAACAAAAAATTAGTGAGTGGTCCGTTAACAGTCCGATATAAAATAAAACATAATGTTTAAGAAAGTTCACTAGGATATATATATATATATATATATATATATATATATATATATATGATGTATTATGTATGATGTCCATAAGTTATGAGATGTGATATATTCCATTTGCACATGTTTAATTTAGATGGTGGCGTGAAATGAAAGCAAAAATAGTTGTAGAAGAAACGTACGTGTTTGTAGAAAGCATAAAGAAGGGCATAGAGTGAATTGTGAGCATGCATGGAGCAGAAAAGAGGTTTGATGCTTTTGGCTTTTTATTTTTAAGTGCATGTATGTACCCTAAACTATTTTGGTCGGTGCAAATTAAAGCTATGCTACTCAAGTAACACATTTACGATTATAATATCATGCACTTTTCCCCTTTCTCTTTCTCTTTCTCTTTCTCTTTCTCTTTCAAAAATAACCCTTCTTATCTTCATCAAATCCAATACTTTAACTTCTCCAAATTTAATAAACCTTTTTCAAGCATCTAATTATAATTATAATGGATTTAACACCCACCCCACAATCACAAACAGAAAAGCCTTATGCCCATTTAAATGCTCAGGAATCATGCCCTTAAAATTAAATATATACACATAATTTAAACAACACATAGTTAATAAACTCACAACTAATTACATTTTATTATTTTATTAATTAATGCGGTGCTTTCAAAATTGTAAAACCTTTTTTTTCCTCTATTTCTAGAAATATCCATTTTAGTTTCTATATCTGGCATTTCATTTTAATCTCTTATAATTTGTATGGTGAAAATCAAAAGAGACCAAACCAATATATATATATATATATATATATATATATATATATATATATATATATATACTAAAACTTTAAAAAATATATTAATTAGAGATGAAATCTTTTGTATACATTTCGATGTAAGTTAGAAGTTTTATATTAAAAATGACTAGTATATAAGTAGAAGAACTGGTAAATTTATTATTTAAAAATTTTAGTTTAAATAATAGTGTTTAAATTTTATATCAATTCCTTCGCAACTCATTGATGTTAAATTAATTTTGTATAGTTTAACAATTGTCTAATAAAAGATAATTTATTAGATTCAAAATAATTATTACGATAAATTATTGGTTTTAAGCTTGAAAGATAAAAATGACTTTTTTTTACTAACTAGTATAACCCATCTATATAACCATAGTAAAATCATATTTTGATTTGCATGGTATGGCACTAATTGAAGGTAAAAATGGTTTTAATTATTTTGATGTGAAAAGCAATGTGATGAGTAATGCAAACAATGAGAAAGTGAGAGAAAAAATGAAGGGTTTTGTGGTGAGTTGAGTGGAATAATAATAATAATTATTATTATTATAATTAATAATAATAATATTTGCAAAAAAAGGGCAACATAAATATTACTAATTAAAGAGTTTTAAGGTGGCTTTAAGGAGAGTTTAGAGAGTGGAAAAGAAAAGACGAGGAGAAGAGTGATTGCTTTTGAAGTGCATCATTAACACACACTTTGTATGAGAGAGAAGAGAATAATGCTTTGAGAAAAGAGGGTACTTTCACACACACGCTTACAACTTATAACATGTGTCTTTAAGACCATACAAAGAGATAAAGAGATCAACAATGAACCTTGAGACAACTAGTGATGTGAACACTGAAACTCCAAATTTAACTCATGCCCCACTACACCCATTTCGTTATATTTTTCACCTATTCTTATCACTTAAAAAAATATAAATAACCGAATTTTAAATCTAACTTAATTTTATAAAAAATTTTGTGTAAAATGATGTTTGCACGATTTATATATTATAAATTGATATTATTTTTAGTCAATATAAAATTTTTAACGCATTTTTCTTTTATATCAAAATATATGTATATATTTTGTGTATAAGATTAGATATTAATGAATAGTCTGATAACATGTAAAACAAAAGACTCAACAAATAACAAATTTTATCGAGATAAACTTTAACCTGGTCTTTTAAAATTGTTATGGATGAAGAATGGGACTGTTTTGCAGAAAGGAGCAGTGCGTAATCTTATTAAAGAAGGAAATAGTTGATCCTTGACAAGAAACAGACGACTTGCGTCGGATTGCCTGCAGGTATTCCCACCCTCAGAATTCACGTAAGAAACAGATCCAGGGAGAGTCCGACAAGGAGCAGAAGAAATATCAACACAGAAAAATTTTTAAGATCATCTAATTCCATACTAAACCGTGTCGATCAAGTAAAACCATGTTATCCCATTATATACCGTAGAATTTAGAAAAAAAATTATGTTAACTCACAGTTATATCGTACCATACCATGTTGTTTTTCTTTGTTTCTCACGTGTTTTATCTAACACTTGTTGAGGCCATTCTTGATTAATCATCTTGGCCAAAAGTTTCACAGCTAATTAATGGCCCTTAAGACACGAGCTTAGACAAAAAGGCAAAGAAGTGAAACCTTTTTCCCATTCTCTTTTATTTTTCGTTTTCCTGTTTCTTTCGTTCTTTCTTGTTTTTCTCACGTAAAAGTTTGTGGCTAGTTACTTACAGCCACCATGCATCATCTTACACGCGCCACACCACTCATCAAACTTTTTCTTTGGGGCTTCTAATTAACTCGCAAGTTTTTAAATTTAAAAAAAAAAAAAAGTGTCATTTTTACTATTCACAGACACGTTTTACGTATAAAGTTTAAATCACCATGCTTTTATAAAGTATACATTTGCATTTTAATTATCAAGATCAGTATAATTTTTCTGTATCGATCGAAATAATTTTAGAAAGATGAACGATGGATTTACACCTTGCTTGTATACGCTTTTCAATTGTAAAATTGTATTATAATAAAGTACAATGTAAGATTTTATGAAGTATAGAAAAATATATAATGGTTTTTAATGATAAATATTTTAGAAAATTTGAGTCATACTTAATTACGCTTACAAAAAGTTTAATTTGTTTATGGTTTTAACATTATCGATTTCCTGTAATGTATTACTTTTATCACTTCATTTTGCAGTGGATTCACTAATGGTAGTAGAGAATTTTGTCTGCTTGTCTTTGATCTTTCACTTTCTTACTTTCATGAGTCTATATGGGTTTTGTACAAAATACAATTATGATGTTCTTTGTGAGAGTGTCCCTAGTTAGACAAGGGTGACAGATTTTGTTACTTTTCATTTTATAAATAAATAATAAGATTTTTAAGTTTAATATATTTATGATTTTAAAATTTCATAATTACATTGAAAAACACAAGTGTTTCTTTTTTTCTAATTGGCATGAATACTACAACATGTTAGTATTAGGAAATTTACATTCACCAAGTGAGTTAGAGACAAGTTATTGAAATACGATACTAGAAAAAACAAATCAATAAAAATATTTTATATTAAACACTTCTCAAATTCGTGTGTTTTGATCATCAAACATTGATGAAAATATTTTTAATGTTTCTCTCTTGAATTCATGGCGACATTATAGTAATAACAAAACTTAAATTATGTACAGTTTTTTTTTCTTTTAATACAAAATGGTAACAACACAAATAATGTTGACACACATTGGATATATATATATATATATATATATATATATATATATATATATATATATTTTTATAAATATTAGAAAATAAAGTTTAGTTGGTGCTAATTAGAGTTGTGAAATGTAGTTGGACTACATTTTAATGAATGCTTGATCTTATATTGAGTTGAAGAAATTTTTTATCAACATTAGAAATCTAAAAGCTATTGTAATTAACAAGCACAGATATATTACTTAATTATTAACGGTTACATGATTTTATTCTAACCTTATACTATAAAACTAACATTGGTTATTGTATTAAATGATGGGTTAAATATAGTTTTAGTCTCTTAATTTCAGTAAATTTTGGAATTAGTCCATTTCAAAACTTTAGATCAATTTAGTCATTCATCTTTCGAAATACGTGAATTTAGTTCTTTTAATCAATTTTGTTAAGTTTATTCGATGTTTCGTTTGCATTTCAAGATTGTATTTGAGTTGTTTATACTGTTTGACACATTTTTGTTTTAATGTTAAGTCAAATACTATTATGAAACACACTTGAAATGTCAAATAAATTTAACAAAATTTGATTAAATAAACTAAATTCACGTATTTCGAAAAATAAATGACTAAATTGGTTAAAAGTTTTAAAATGAACTAATTCCAAAATTCAACTAAGTTAAGAGGGCCAAAAACATATTTAACCCTTAAATGATTTAATAAAAATGGGTTATGGACTTATTTATTTCATATGATTGTGTGAAAGGTAATTAAGACCTTCATTCATATTGAGTTGTGAAACCATAGTGAGAATAAGATATCAAAGTTTTACAAAAATTTTGGTAAAATATTTTATTGGGTATGTATAATAAGTCAAATAGATTGCATATGTAGGTAAGGGAAGTTTTGTACAATACATAAGTGAGTGTGTATAACAAACTATATTAACTAGTTACATGTGATAATTGTGTTTCAAGTTAATTTAATCAATATTTATTTTCTTAACTCTTTATTCATATATATTATTTAACTTTGCCAGACAAGAAAAATGTTTATATATTATATATTTAAATTTGATAAATTATACTCATTTAAATAAGTTTTGATTTATCCTTTTTAATCTTTCAAGGCACACATAAACATGTGAAAGGAAGAATTTGACAGTGAAGGCCAATAACATTCGATGATATGCATGCACAGTCACGGAAGATTTGAAGGGTCTTTTCCCCATTTTTTTGTTTGTTTTATGTATTGTCCTTGTTGCATAAGAAACTTGCAGAAAACAACACTATATGAAATGAAAAGCAGCAAGCACATTCATTTCATCTTGCAACCTCATTTGTAAAGGGAAAAAGAATAAACTTTTGCGACCAATAAGTACGTTGGAGGATTCCTAGAAGTACACAAATATGTGTACATGTGAATAGAATTTATAATATAGTGTCTTGTTGTGGTACACACAGTGCTGTAAACCATACCAACAAAACATTGTTTCTCAGAATGGACTTTAAAATTAATTTAGGTTTGATGCTTTGCTTCATTTACAACACAATATTGTGTTCACACATTTTCATTCTCCTTTTTTGTGACTTTAATCACAAACACCATCACCTATTATTAGTTTATATGAATTGAATTCACTTGTTCATTGTTAATCCCTTTGGATTTTCTTAAGTTTATTGATTAAGCAGATACCGAGTTTGATTAATAAAAATAAATTATTAACTTAAAAATCATCTTAACATAATATGTGATTAATTAAGCATATAAGTTGTGTTTCGGTTATAGGGACTAAACACCTATTTTCAACACTTTTTACTTCACATTTATTACAGCATTAATTGTACTTATCCGAACGAATTTGAATTGACTTAAACATTAGAGCCTTTTAGACAAGTATCCCGATCTTCTGGACAATCGAACCAGAAAAAGAACGAGACAGCGGACAGTAAAATGTTGTACAAAAGGACTTAAAAGATTATATAAGTGTTGGACATAGGTGTTTGGTCCCTATACCTGAAACAAGTTGTTTTATATTGTGAATAAAATAATCCCTTTTGCTAAATAAAATTGGGTTAGATTTTATTTATTTATCCAAGTTTTTTGTATGGTTTGGTCTGAATTCACATATGATGATGATTTTGAGGGTTTGGTATTATATATTCTTCATGAATCTGAGCATGTTCAGAAAAAAAAAAAATGGTGATATTGTTTTGTCCCTTCAAAGAGTCTCATCTGAATTGTATCGAAACTCATGATATATTCCTTTTGTCCATGTGAAAATAAAACCTTTTCAAATTTGATGGATGCATTTTATTTCAAGCAGAGGAATTTTCACTGCTCTAGATTTGTACCTTATCTTTCTATTTTAGTAAATATAAATATTAATTTCATGTATCTCATTCAATGTCTATAAAAAGACAACTAAGTTTGGAACTACTTATATTAGATTCAAGAAAAAAAAAAAAAAAAACTAAATTATTAAAATTT
>Ga0214545_1011965_pt1 | contig 11648 bp, 6 predicted proteins | sample CNSS4metaG_FD_160064 | JGI IMG/M metagenome (GOLD analysis project Ga0214545, IMG submission 160064) | Root nodule microbial communities from cowpea collected in UCLA plant growth center, Los Angeles, California, USA - CNSS4 | ecosystem: Host-associated > Plants > Roots > Nodule | place: USA... | reverse complement strand
TATATATATATATAAATAAGAGCTCCCCTAACCTGATTTTTCTCAGCTTAAAATAAAAGAAGGTGGATGGTTCTTCTGGCCCCAAATTGGTTTTCCTCAATGCTCTCCCAACTCAGCTCTCTTGACTTCCTCTGACCCTTTTTTCACTCAATTTTCGTGCTCCTTACCACTCTCTAGGTTTTCATACTTCAAATCCCTCCTAATTACTCTATTTTTCCTTTTTATATGGTCCTAATTATGGTTAATGGCAAAAAAACGAAAAAGGCTTTTTAATTGACTATAATTGCCTTTCATAGCTCATTATGGGCTGTTTTTCCCCTTCCCTTCGAAACCCAATGTCTCTAGGGTTTCTCCACCCTTCCACATTCAAGTCACAATTACATTAGCAAAAATAAAGAAATCAATTTGATTCTCAGCAAGGTTTGAACCCACAACCACTCAATTATAACATCAAGTGCTCAACCAATTCAACCAATCATGTTTTGTGATAATTCCTATAATTCTATAATTACGTTATCACTCAACATAATCATGCATATTATTAAAATTAAAATAAATCGACAACACATAATTGGCATACATCTCAAGTCCTCTCACACAATTAAATTAAAGTACTCTCAACCATTGAGCTATTATTTCTCCACGTCACAACAGTTAACATTAAATGCCATAAAGACTTCTATTACCCGCATTTATTAAATAATTATTTATTTAATTATTTAAATTTCTTTGGTCTTACAAAAATGGGTATGAACCCTAGAACGAATGGAGAAAAATGGAGGACGTCGATTTGGGGGTTTTCGGAACGGGAGGAATTCACGCCACTTGGAAGAGATTCCAAGATAAGTGAGGAAGATCCGCCACTTTGAATCGGAGATTCAAAGATAAGGATCAGTGTTTCATAAAACTCAAATTTGAATTCAAATGTGTCTCACAAGGGCTTATATACTATGGGCCGAAACACCAAAAGGCCCAACACAAAAAAGGTCTGATAAAGCCCAAACAAAAACACTACAAAAATTATAAAAGAGTTCATATTCTACTATCTGAAGCTAATATGAGATCTCTTTGAAGGTCTTGGGCATGATTCCATCAACTGCTCTAAAATTCATGTGACGATCCTGAACCACGCCTCCATCAATATGTATATCTAATTTGTGGGGTTAAACATTAATAGGTGGTTCGATAACAATATATTAAATGCAGATTTGCGAAAATTACTATTATGTTTTCGGCGTTGTATTTATAATTTGTATCATTAATATAATATTGTGAAGATTAAATGTTTTTTAAGTTAATTTTGTGTATTAATTCATTAAGGGGACTTTAAAATATAAGTACTTTTGTACAATTTAACTTTCCTAAATACATAGGTCAAGGAAAACGCGTGAAAAAAAAGTAGAAAGATGAGGGATTGAGCGTGTGATAGAGTGAAATGTTGGTTAGAGAGGAAAGGAATGAGTGGGGTTTATGTGAGGGAGGAGCAATCCACAAAAATTGTTGGCGAGAGTGCGCCACGAGGAGCCGACCAATGATACATAATCACTCGTTCCTCTTCAACTCATTCCTTTCCCATTATCAGAAACAATAAGGGCATCATTGCAACAAGGACCATAAAGCAATTTGGTCCCATCTATCCTACCCTTCTCCCTTTTATAAATGCTTTCAAATCTTCCCCCGTCGATTTGCTTAATTTGCTGATAAAGACATGCACACCCCACTTGTGCATGCACATCGTTTATCTACTAATCAATTTTGATTACTGATTGATTACCCCATTAATCTTGCATGCTAGGGAGAATGATCACGGGTTAGGCTGCTGTCGGTAAAGCCAAAAATGCTAATCAAACCATTTTTATTGGATTGGTTGTTAATAGAATTATCTGTTATAAACCAACATCAATTAAAACAACATCGGAATGCCTTTCTTATAATAGAAATTGTTCGAAAACATTATCGTATTAAAACTTTATGGAAAAAATTACAATGATTGAAAATAAAATATGATATGATACGAGATAAAACTTTTTGACTTTGAAGTAGGTGAAAGAGGCAATCACTAAGTGAATAATGAGCGTTTGTGAAAGTGATTATGGCACATGGTATGGTTTGGAGCTCAAGACGGGAAGGTTTATCTATCGACATTCATTCTCCTTAAAATTCCACCTTTCTGATGCGACTAATCACTTTCTGATGCTACCCACTTTTGCCTTTGGACGAGAAAGGGAATTCAAATTACACTTGAAATGGAATGAATCTTGGTCTCATTCAGATGTTTCAGCATACACTAAGCTATTATATATACCTATCTATCTCTGTCACTATGTATGTACAATAGATTGTTTCCTTTCTTTCGGTTCTTTTCAAGCATAACACAACACGTGTAGTCTAGTTAGGTCTCTACCATAGACCACTTTTAAATCTCCTTTTCTTCCAAGATTGCAATTTTCTTTCACAGCCTATATCATAATCTATTTCCATATTTTTAATCTCTCCATTGCATATGCATACTCTATATCTCTAACGTAGCTCTCAGAAAATTTATTTAATATTTTTAAATCATATTATGTATTACACGGTTTATAGATTGATAAAATTTACAGCGAAGGTTAAATAAACTAATAAATTAAGAGGATGTTAGTTTTATTTAGAAGTACCAGCTAAGACCTATAAATATCACACAAAGTTAAGAAATATATATCTTGTCGAGAAGTACCAATTTTGTCAAAAAAAAAAAATACCCATTTTGTCAAGAAGTATCATTCTTGTCGATAAATACCATCTCCCGCTAAGAAATAAAAAGTAAGGTCGAGAAATATGAACAAAATTTACAAATTTAAATCAAGATTGAGAAGTATTAGTGTTGTCAATAACACCTCAACAAAACAAATGTTTACAAACCAATCAAATGATAACAAACATCTAAAATCAATCATCATAACTAGACAATTATTAAACCAAAATTAAGAATGACATGGACTCATCCCCAAGATTTATATAGATAAAGGTATGTTAAGAATAGTATAAATAGATAATTAATCTCATAATATTGGACAGAAATCCTATTATTTAGCATATGATTGCATTATTATTTGCACACACATAGACTTAAGTGATAGAGTATTTTTGCAAGTTCACAATCTCCAAGATCAAGATATAGAAATTGAGACCTCTAGGATGGATGATAGTAGTTGGGTCGGCTTCCCAATAATGTGTCTAAAAGGTTCGATCTAGTCAAACTCATTTTGTCTCACTTAACCTAAATGGAGAAGGGTCTTTTAGGTCAATAAAGAGTGTTATTTTTCACTGCCTTCCGAAAAGAAAAATAGAGAAAAATTGTTAGCATATTCACTGAGCCACCTTAGTAAAATTATGATTCTATATTTGTTCACGGTTAAATCGAACTGAAATTTTGCCAAAAGGTTCATGACTTCATTTTGAATGTTGGGATTGTCACTTGAAAGTCCTTGGTTAAAGAAATCAATCTCTTAGTATTGTTCTATTTTAGATTTCTTTTTCTTTATTATTCATATTTGAGAACATTATTACTTTGATATATTAATTAGCTGCAAACATTTATTTGTACTTTTAATTCGACTTTTTGATTTTAGTTAAGTTTGATGGACTAACTTGTGTCTATGAGTTTTTACCTCTCATATTGGAAGGGTTTTTCATATTAAAAATATTGATATTCTCTTTTGTAACTGTACATGTCATTTGTGAAAAAAATTTGTTACATATTTGGTATTTTTGATTGTTTCCCCTCAAAACTTGAGACCACCCGAAGAGCGAATGTGAGTCAAAGGCTTCCAAATACCAAAATTAATCAATAGAAAATACATAATTTTATAAAGCTTATCTCAGTCTTATGAAATCAATTTCCTTCGATGAAAGTTTACAAAAATTACACTCAACAAAAATTGTAAAAGAAAGTTGAGTATACCAGCGTGTTTAATTAAAAAAGTAAAAAATTAAATTTTAAAATAATCATTATTAAAACTCGTTAAATAAACTCGTTTAAAAAAATTATGTCCAAATAAAAAAAATATAGGACTTTACAAAATAAATAGAATACTAAAATCTTAACAGAAAATGATTATTTAAAAAATTAACTTCAGAAATACGTAATAATATTTTTTTTCTAAAAAATTTAACTTTATTTATATAATAAAATTTTGTAGTTGTATTTTTTTACATCATTTTATGTTTATTATTAGTTAGTTGATCACTTAATTTTACTAAAAACTTCTAATCCAATAATTTGTGAGTTCTGAATTATAAACTAAAATATCATGAGCTACTTCTAACTGGTGTATATGCTAGTTTTTGATTTTTTTTTTCAATTCAATTTTTAGTTTTCATCAAATTTAATTAATTTATAAATATTTGAGAATGGGAGAGAATATAGAAATAATTTATGTGGATGAACAATGATTGATTAAAATAAAATGAATACAGCAGAAGCGTGCAAGAAGAGATGAGTAATGATGAGTTCCATGAAACGATGCAAAGGTAGAAGAGGAATCTCTTCCTTCAAGTTAAAGGCTAAGCTTTTATTTATCATGAAATCAAATGTATCTGGTGTGCGTGTGCAGGGACGGAACATAACCAGTTTAGAAAGATCACTTTAAGAACTTATCTACATTTATTATTTTAAAATATGATAGTCTTAAAAAAGTTACCATGAATCAAATTGTAATGATTTATTAGATATTTTTTACTTTTATCTAAATAGATTATATCTACATTTTTTGTAGTCAATAATATCATGTAATTATTGAAAAGTGAAGTTATTTTAAAATAATTGTTTCAATAAATAATTTTATTTTTTTGTTCTTAATTGATGTGGAAATAAATAAATTGTACCTATGTTGAGACTAAACTAGTAATAAATATACATGTCTGAAATTTTATATGTACAAAATATTTAGAACTACATATTTTAGAACGTTAATTACATCCTTAGTGGTATATCAAAATGTTAAAAAAAAACTATATATAAAGAAAATAAATTGTGTTATAAATGTGTCTCTTGAAAAATTTCAATATTATTTATTAGTTTTATATACTAGTAATAAGCTTCACACCTTTATAAAAACATTTGACATAAAAATGTGTAATTAAAACATGTAATAGCTATTAGTATGTCCTAATTAATCTCTTTTTAGCAAATAGTATTCATTTTTCATATCTTCAATAATATTAATATAAAATAAATAGTAATACAAATATTTATAAGGTGTAAACACAAACATTATAAATTCAAAACAATAATACTAAACTATTAAAAAACATATCGAAAAGATAAATGTTTGTCAATCAGTTTCTCCTAAGAGATAATTATCTTCACAACAAAGATAAAGAAAATCAAATCAAATATATATATATATATATATATATATATATATATATATATGATAAAATAAAATAAAACCTAAAATAAAATATATTAAAAAATAAAAGTATTTCATAACATGCATTAATAAATATTAAAATATCAATTATATTCATAATTTATAAATATTTTGATATCCTATATTTACTTTACCAATATTCCTTTCATATTTTCCTTTTATTCATCAACAAACAGAATATCATAAAATATTATTATAGAAAGAAGAAAAATCACAAAAGCTAAAGAAGTACACTGATTCTTCCATCCATTTATCTTTATTCTCTGATTGCAACTCATTATTTGAATAAATTCCCAAATAAAAAATAAGTTGCAATGTAAAAAGTGAAGAAAGAACTTACCAAAAATTAACAATATTTAGAGCCTTTTAAACTTAGAAAAGATATTAAATTTATTCAAAAGATACAATTCACAATGTCACACTTGAATCTAGTTACTCCTTTTTAAGTGATGGTCCGAAATACATAATCGATATATATATATATATATATATATATATATATATATATATATATATATATATATATATATATATTTTAAGAGTTATGATGTTAAACATGATTCATATCTTAATTTTAAGACTCTCCTTATTATATTTTAATATTTTAAGTCTTTCCTCTAATATTACAAAAATATATGGTATTACTTACCATCAAAATTTGTCATTAACAAGTGAAATTTGTCACTAATTTGTTCCTTTGTAAAACTTATCAACAAATTGAAATCTCTCGATAATTTTTTATGGTATATACTACATTGTTAGATTCGTTATATTGATAAACTTTCAGTTATAATTGAAGAATATTTTCATCGTTAATACGGGCAATGATGAAATGAGATTTATCAATAAAATTTTTCGTTGATAACTATAATATATGAAACTATTGTAGAGATCTTTATTCTTCGCCCAGACAAAACTTGTCAATATTTAAGCTTATAAAAACATGTAATACTTGTTAATACCTAAACATCCTTGCTTATATTGCACAGTTGTCTATAATAATATACATATATAAATTATTGAACTAATAATACAACAATGTACCTATATAATGAAAATTTCTAATAATGTACAAAGTGAATAGAAAGATTGTTTAAACATGTAAAATAACTTCGAATAAGCAATATAATTATCAGAACTATGATATTGTTGATGAGGGTCTTGTTGAGGGACTTAAATATTATCACCTAAGACTATTTAAGTCCAATATAGGATTTAAGTACTAACGCATAATGTAACATCCCGGTAGGATATTACTTAAAATAAATATAAATCAACAAAGTGGAAATAAATACTTCATTTATTATCGAAACCTTTCCCAAAAACACGGGAAATTTTAAAACTTTAAAGTTTAATAACCACTATAAATAGTCAAATATACTCATAATTCACTTTTACAATTTAGAAGTCCAAAGCAGTAATTAAATTACATGAAAATTAAATAAAAAGTCTTTATAAAATTCCCATGTACTCTTCTCCCACTCTCCGCCACTAAGCAGCTTCTGATTCACTTGTAACATCATCTGCTCCCGGATAACAAGTTACCCGATCATCGCCACACACAAACAGATAGGGTGAGCTATGCACATAGACATAAATAAATATGAAATAAACCCACCCGCCAATTCATAAATATTTATTTATTTACAAAAACACCCACTTTCCCACACTCATAACCATTATGAGTTCATGCATGCACTCTAAATCTTGGGACTTCCTGTGCTTCCATGACCCTCCTTGCTCGTGGTCCCCCCTACAAGCTTATCCCGCTCGTAGTCCTACTTCACAGACTCCCTCGCCCGTCATCCAAACTCCTCGCTCGGACCCGGACCCGCATACCCGCCTTTCCTACTATGAACTCCTCGCTCATAGCATTCTCAAGTTGAGCATGAGATGAACTCCCTCGCTCACTCATCCCAAACAAGAGTACCTCGGTGAACTAAACCGTTCATGTTCTGCATGCGGTCCACCCATCACAAACTCTTTGCTCGCGACTCAAGCCAAGCACATCCCAGATCCTATGGACTTAGTCCTTCAAGCCCAATCATCACAAACACATGCATATAATTCCCACAATTTAGGAAATATCAAGCAAACTAGCTCAACCAGTACACTCAAGCATGAATCCTCACCGTTCTCGCTTAAGCTAGGAATTTTCGCCCAACCGAGGGCATCTGTCTCGCTCAAGCTGGACTTCCTTGCCTGAGCGAGTGTGAAACAGTGGCTCACCACGATCTCTCGCTTAGGCGAGACCTTCTCGCCTGAGCGAGCCATTCTCGACTAAGCGAGAGAACATGTTACTTAACACGAACTTTGGTCGCCTGAGTGAGACGCTCGAACCAAAACTAGGGACGAGTTTCTACAATTTTCGCTTAGGCGAGAGTGACTCGCTTGGACAAAAATTATAGAGGTTCTCCCCTGTTCGCACCCGAAATTGACCAAAACCAAGCCAAAATACAATTCAAATAGTATCATTCAATCTATATCAATGATCATACCATATGAACATGTTTTAATCACAAAACCTTAGAACTTAACCATAGACAATCATCCTGTACCAAAACCCTCACCCCCATTCATTCCCAGAATCATAAAAAGGCCTTGCAAACAACATCCATTGAACCCATTCTCAGTCTCATCACAGTTATTATGAAATTCACGGCACATAGAATTCAATTGGGAAGAGCAAAAACGAAAATCACAACACATTTGATTTATCCACAAAAAGACAGCTTCCCTTAACGTGAAATCCTTGCTTAAGATTGGGAAAATGAATGTTCCTTTGCTCACCAATGCTTTGCCTCAAACTTTCTCCCAATTCAGCCTCCTGTGCACCCAAACTCACCGCTCACTCTTTAGTTTCGTTCTCCTCTCAAAAGTAAAATAACAACACTGCAAAAACCCTTGATGATGGTTTTAATTTCTATTCAAGGACCATTATTTAGTGGTTTTTCAGCCCCTTCTGCTAGAGTTTTCTATGTCCTTTCACATTCAAGCCAAAGCTGATTCTAACAAAAAAAAAGGTTTAATTCATGTCTATCAAGGTTTGAACCCATGACCATATCAATGCCAATTCAATACACAACCATTCAACCAACTCATATTTCATGATAATTATTATAATCCTATGTCTATACTATCACTCAACAGACCCAAGTATATTATCAAAAATAATAATAAATCAAATACACACAATTGGCATACATAGGACTCAAACCCAAGTCCAGTCACACAACCAAGCACTTTCAACCACTTGAGCTAGTACTTTTCTACATCATACCATTTAACATTTAATGTCATCAAGGTTTCTACTACCCGCATGTATTAATTAATTAATTATTTAATTAATTAAATTCCATGGGTCTTACACATAAGACTACTTATATCCAACATGTACTACTACAATATTTGGTTTTCAATGATAGTAATTTTGAATTAAATAAATTAATACAAAACATAATAAGAATGGTAGAAAAGTCAATTGTATATGGACATCATGAAAGAATTGGATATTTTAACATCTTATACCCAATAAGAATGACATTTCAAGTTCACATTGTGTGTGTGTGTACTTGATTAAATGTGTTTCCCTCTTTTCCAAATGAATCTAGTAGTTTGCCTCTTGTTGAGCTTCAATCATCTCAATCTCACCTTCTTCCAATAGAGTCCGAAAATAATAACATATGGTTTAAGTCTTTTAATTTTGAGTAGATTACCAATTACCAAAACAGGAAGTAAATCACTGTCTCCATAAAGATATCTTTGCAATGTCTTTAACATTCGCTTTTGAGCATGAGCTATGTACACTTTGAACTCATGTTGCATAAATTCTCATTGTCCAATAGATGCTTGAATTACACAATGAGTGTTCAACGTGGGTTCAAAGTGTAACATTCTAGGTGGATATTATTAATTAAATAAAAGACAATAATAATATTAATAATTCAGCATTTAAAATTCCCAAAGCACTAGAAATAATGTTTGCTCCCGTGTGACATTTCCCAATGCTAGCCCATCTCCAGCTCTATGCATTGACATCAACTTTACCTGAAATAATGTTTGCTCCCATGTGACACGTTACACGATCATCACCAAACACAAGCAGAAAGGGTGAGTTCAAAGAATTAAACATGCATAAACATCATAACGCAAACCCACACCCCAATTGATTAACTTAATCTAACACCCCTTTTGAGGACCTTCACCCTCATGCACTAGAAATCATGGCCTTCCACCACGTTCATCCATGTTTTTACACATCTTGACAATGACCTTAAATTTAACATATGTTGCCATGAGCCTACCACCCATGGTCCAACCTCTACGAGTCTCCCACTCGTAGACCAACACGCGTGAAAATATCACGTTGCGAACCACCATTTGTAACAACCAAGTAGAGCTAACCAATATGAACCATCATCCGTATTCTCACACAGGATTCCCAACATCACTAGCCTACCACCCGTGAGTGACAATGAAGTGGAGCTAGCCAATACGAGCGTCCCACTCATACGCTCACTATAAGACCCGAGAAATTTAAATAATTAAATAAATAATTATTTAATAAATACGGGTAGTAGGAACCTTTATGGCATTTAATGCTGAGATTTATGATGTGGAATAATAGTAGCTCAAATTGTTGAGAGTACTTGGTCCTTATGAAAGGACTAGGGTTTGAGTCATGTGTATGTCATTTGTGTGTTATTTTAATTGTTTATTATTTATAATAATAATATATGTAATACCCCGACCGGATATTACGAATTTAAATAATAAAAAATAATGAAATAATAAATAAACTTCATTTATTAAGTATCATTTCCCTAAAACGCGGGAAATTTAAACTTTTATTACGTCAACAATAATTCAAATTCCATAATTATAAACACTATTATAATTATCAAAAGTTGAGTAATATAAAAGATTACAATTTATTGAAAATCATAAAAATATAAAAGCTCCGATGAAAAACTTTATCCCAGACTAGCCCCGCTCTGGCTCTATGTCTCACCAGATCCACCTACAACATCATCTACTCACGTGTACCGCGTACACGATCATCACCAAACACAAGCAGATAGGGTGAGTTAACAAAATAAAACATATGTATACAAATCATATAATTTTATGCACACCAAAGGAACCTATATCCTTTGATTTCACACACATGGCCACCACCATGTCAATCGTGTTCTACGTCTTCTGATGAGTATCCCAAGATGTCTTGCTGCCACACCTACCAGCCACAACCGGTAGAACACGTGCGAGAAACCATGCTACGGATCATACACCGTAATGCTAGGTGGAATTCCCAATACGAATAACATTCGTACGTCCCAAGACTACCAAACTTGTCAATTATTACTGAGGAGGGCAATCTCACTAGACCCATTCGTACACGCCGCTACGTGCACACTCACACTGGCAACACTTGCCAACCTGAGCCACAACTCAAGAGTTCCTCATGTTCATCCGCCATCCCGAGCCACAACTCAATAGATGCTATTCCAAGCCACAACTCAAGAAATACCACGTGCTTAACCCCTATCCCGAGCCACAACTCAAGGGATACGTTCCGAGCCACAACTCAAGAGATACGTTCTGAGCCACAACTCAAGGAATACCAGCAAGCCAACCTTTGAGATATCATAGAACCCTTGTAGATCACGCACACCAAAATAAGCACCACAAATTTCTACTACAGCAACATCGCCTGGCGCAAATCACGAGGTGCCAGGCGCATCCGGCATCCAGACCGCCTGGCGGGGGACGTGTACCGCTAGACGCTAAGCGCCTCGAACACACTAACTCTGCAGACACCGCCTGGTATCTTGTTTCCTTTTAGAGTTATGAATATGGTGAAGTTGTTTAAGAAAGCTTTTTGAAAATTCCCACTGGACATTAAGATAGCATGCTATCTAGATGTGAAGGTTCATTTCTCAAGCTTATGAAAGGAAGAAGAGAGTTGGATTCAAACTTAAACACACACGTCAATAACAACACTTAAAGAGCAAAATGAAAGAAGAAACAATAAAAATGGAAAGCATAGAAGATGAAGAATGGAAGAAGCACGCCACTCATAGGGGGGATCTAAGCCAACCAAGCCCTAAAGATGAGTGATGGTGCCGCCACTTGCAAGCAAGATAAGGCAAAGGTGAGTTCACTTCTAGGAAGGAGAGCTCACGAAAATTGGTGGTTGAATGCACAAAGTTTATAACAAAATGATCAACCCTT
>Ga0214545_1011962_pt1 | contig 11653 bp, 4 predicted proteins | sample CNSS4metaG_FD_160064 | JGI IMG/M metagenome (GOLD analysis project Ga0214545, IMG submission 160064) | Root nodule microbial communities from cowpea collected in UCLA plant growth center, Los Angeles, California, USA - CNSS4 | ecosystem: Host-associated > Plants > Roots > Nodule | place: USA... | reverse complement strand
AACCAAGCCAACTTAAAGGAATTTTAAACTAAAGAAAATAAAAGCAAAGGAAGGGATCAAGGAACTCCCTTTCTTCTAAGCATGTGCCATGGGCCATCATCCTTGGTAGTGATCAATCCTTTATCATGGTAACTCCATTACTGAATTGACTAATATCAAGCATATTCTTCATTCCCACTTTCGATTAAAGATCTTGGTGTGTTGAAATATTTTTTGGGGAAGTCGCTCACTTTGCCATAGGTATCACAATATCGCAACAAAAATATTGTTTTGATCTTCTTCATGATTCTGGTTTATTGAGGTCCAACCAAACCAGCCTCTACAACCATGGATAGCTCTCTTTGACTACAACAAGAATCAAATTATTTGTTTTCAGATCATTTGCCATATTTTCAGTTGGTTGGTTGGTTGAGTTATCTGTCTCACCAGTCCACAACCTGACATTGCCTTTGCTTCATAGTAGCTGATTTAATTCATGTCTCAGCTCTGCGTTGCTCATATTTGTGCTTCCAACAACGTCTTATGCTATCTAAGAGGATGTGTAGGAAAAGCATTGTTCTTCAGTCAAACCTCTCGTCCAATTAATCTTGTTGCTTTCGGCGATGCCAATTGGGCCCTTGTGTAGATACACACAAATCTTTTACCAAATACTGTTTCTTCCATGGGAATTCATTAATTTCATGGAAAGCAAGGAAACGAAACACTGTCTCTCATTTAGCCTCAGAAGCCAATACTGTGGTTTTTCGTCCACTACTTGTGAGCTACAATGGCTCACTTATCCTAATGATCTTCAAGTCACTTGTTGCAAACTTGCTGTTCTGTCCTGCCATGGCGAAAGTGCCATGCATATTGCTGCCAGTCTGGTTTTTCATGAGTGAACCAAATATTTATAAATCAATTGTCTTATTTTGTGGACAAAGACTCAAGAAGATTCATTGCATCAGTTGGCTGCTGACATGTTAACTAAATCTCTTCATCCAAACTTTTGTGAACAATCTATCCAAGCTTGAGTTAGCTGATATTTTCCTACCTCCAGCTTGTGAGGGGGTACCAAAAGAAGACCAGTCATCTTCAACACAAAAAAAATCCATAAATCTTTTGCACCTAGAAAAGCTTACATAATATCTAAGATATGTTTAGAATGTGCTCTGAATATGCTACCCGATGTACTATTTTTGCTGAGCTGTTACGTTGTGTAACTCTCATACAAATTCCGTTCTTTTCATATCATTAGGAGCTGTAGCCTCTGTAGGTTATTTATGTGCTGCCATACACTGCAAATGGTGAATATTTGCAGTTATCTTCTTCTCTCTATATTCCTTATCTGTCTCCTTTCTCTTTTGTCTATATTTTCCTTAGGAGCAATATCCGTCATTAGATATTACAATTTATGGGTACAAACAATCTCATGTTTGAAGTATTCTTCCGTTTTCTACCTGATCTTATCTCGCGCCTCCCTCTTTCTTCTGAATTGACTGTGGACAGTTGGTGTTTTAAAATGAAGCTTTATTTTATTTCATACTTGTTATTCATCAGTAATTTATTTCAGGAAATGAGCACAATCGCTATTTTGAAGCAAGTGTGGTATGCATTGGTTTTATTGTGTTGCGTAAATGTTTTGGGCTGACGATGCCTTGAGACCAAATGAGCAACAGAAGGATTCACTACCCAACTACGTCTCTGATATCTGGTAAATTGGAATGAGTTTCTTTTTTCTCCTACAGGGTTTGTGAATTAATGGAAAATTTAAAGATGTGCTCATAATTAATTTAAGTTTTTGAGCCCTTCAAGTTGTTATTCAACCCCTTCTAATGTGTGACCATATTCTTTGGTGTATTGGATAATTATGCAAGAAGTGTTGGTGTTCAGCAGTGAAAATAGGTGATTTACCGAACAATATTTGTTTGCTCCGACATCATATTTTGATTAAGTTAGATATTTAGTTAAGGGGGGAGGAAAATGCCACTTGAAAATATGTATTTTATTCTCTCACGATCATTGGCATTGCTCACAACTTTCCTTATGTTATGCTGTATTTGACAGAAGAGAATAGTGAGATTGAAAACACTCAGCCATTAATAATCAAACCGCTCCCTTTTTTTTTAGTTTTAGAAACTTTACTTTAGATTAAAATAAAATAATTTTTAAGTCTGGCATGCTATGCAGTTGTATTATGTATGACAACTCGGCCTTTGAGATATATATATATATATATATATATATATATATATATATATATATATATATATATATATATATATATTTGTGTGTGTGTGTAGTTTCTTTGCCTTTTGGTTTAGAATAATATATTCATTGTTGAAAAATTCATCCTGTAGTTTGAAAATCCTACTTGTTGAATGAAGAAAGAATTTAATGCAGTATATGTTTGAGATATTAAATGTATTTATGTTTACTTTAATGCTTATCTATTATAAAACAGTAAGAGGAGTAGTAAGAGGATGCTATATATTATTACTTCTGTAATTGCCACTCTTTCAGCCGGTACAAAGGGTTGACCTGCCTTGAAATTTGTAATTGTCATATTTTATTAGTTCGCAAACCATTTTTTATGTATACGATGAAGAAGACGTAGAAGTTTGAGTCGAAGACTTTGTATAAATTACTTAAATTCCTCACCGTTAGACTGATCTTAGTGGGCTGGCAATTCATGGTTTGGTCCAGTGGAATTGGTGACTATGCAATTTTCTTTACACTCTCCAAATCAAGTTTAGTCTTCAGAGAGGTATGCAGTTATAACTTAAATATGTTATATGTCACAACATTACTATTTATTTTCCTTTCTTAAGCCCTCAACAAAAAAAAGACTACCAAGGGTTATTTTTTTCATGAATTGGACTGAATTGAATCTGTTGGTTCAATTTTTTTCCCGCACAATTGAGTCTAATTTGACCTGAAATGACGAAGTGTGCTTGTTTTATCTGGTTTTGGGTTCATAAGTCTTGGAACGGAGCAAACATGAAGTAATTGATTAAAAGAATTATACATACGAATTTTTTAAATGATCATGTGATCATAGGATTTATTGTTTACTATGTGTTTAATTATACAGTTTAGAAGTATAGTATAACATTATAAACCTGAATTATTATATTATATTTAAATGGTCGAGTTAGAAAGATAAATACCTTTTGATATTTTTTATGTGGTCAGTAAATATTTATCTTGTCTTGAAATAACTGTAATGTTAATGTTTATGAAAATTTTGATTGACTGATATATTTTTAGTTTTCAACCAACATTGTTTTTTTTTTCTATTTTGTTTTAAAATAATTTGCATAAATGTTTGTATTTGAAATAGATAAAATAATAAATTTAATTGAGTGACATTCTTATTATTATTCTTGATCAGATTTAAAAAAGAAAAAGAAAAGAAAAGAAAACTAAAACTGAACCATATGCACCTTACCTAGAGTACACGGTTTTGTTCATTCCTTATTGACATGTCGCAGTGTTTAGGTTTGAGGGCACGTAAGTGAAATTCGTAGGTTTAGGGTGTCCAATAGTAGCATAAAGAAGTACTGGGAGTCCTCTTTGCATGTGGTAAAGGATGAGGATTTCAACCATCAATAATTCCTGATATACAGTTGTACATTTGTTTTTCTTTCTGAGGCCTTTTCTTTTAGGACAAACTGTAATAAAGGACGTTCCCACCACTCATTTATTTCCTTTCTTTCCAAATTTTTCTTATCACCTAAGATATTTTTTAGACTCAATTCTTTACTCTACTCCTTTTATTTTAATATTCTTGGATATCACATGTCAAATTACTTCCATATAAAATTGCTCCAATTTATCCCCTAAGATGTTTTTACAAATGTTATACTTTGATAATCTAACCTTTGCCCTCATCCTACACCATCTAAAAGGTAATAATAGTTTTGATCCTTACCAAGGGTTAGTCAACAAGGAGTGTACATCGTAGAAGAAAAATCATAAAAAAAATTATAACTATTAAGAAAGGTAAACCACCATCTTCTAGTTTTGGTACCTTTTACACCAAAGCTTCAAAACAATTTTAAGTTAATTTGGTTTTCAACTTAGCCATCCATATAACATCTATTAAAATGAATGTTTCTCAACTAAATTCAAGACACAAGGCTACATAGCTCTACCATGTTGATTAATAATAAAATTGTGAGTTAAATATATTTTTAATTCTTAAATTTTGACGCAAAATTAAAATTTATTTTTATCTCAAATTTTGATTCAGTTTAATCTTTAAATTTTAAAAATAAATAAAAATTCTCCTAATTCAACCTCGTTAAATTTTTTTTACATATCATACAACATACAATGATTTAGACTATGTTTATAATACGTAAACGATTATTATATTCATTGTTTTTTAAATTTAAATACTAAATTATAACAAAATTTAAGATAAAAGATAAATTTTAATTTTGTATTTAAGTTTAAGTTTATAAACATACTTAATCATAAAATATTATTAATATAATATCTAAATAATAAACTCGTCGCATATCATGTATGTAATTAAAATAGTAATATATACAAACTTTAATCCCGCACATCAGTGCTTGTGACACGGATAAAATATCTGAGAATACAAGGAGGAAGTATGATTTTAGTTGCAGGGTTTGAAAATTCAAATGTTTGAGGCTCTCATGATTATTATGTAGGTTGATTGAGATGAGAAAAATTGGATACGTGCATGTATGGAGTCAAAGCAATTAATGCAGAGAGTGATTAAATAAGAGCAATAGTACAGTACTCTCACATATTTTTAAGGGCCACCTTTGGAAACTGAGCACAAACTAATGATGAGTGGAGTTGCAATTTGCGATGCATTCTAACATTTAACACAATTAAATTTACCCCCAAGATTCGGATCTTTCTAACAACAAAAAGATACTCCTAAATAATTTATTAAAAACATTTCTTCATTTTCCTTTCAATGTAATAATAAAGTTGTTTGAAGTAATCCTAAACAATTATTTATATTTTGGAAACATATGTTAGTGTTCTTATAGGAAAATGTAGTGTGGTTCTTTTTTGAGAGTTAAAAAGTGATATTTTTGTAAAGTTTTGCTTGTATTTTTATACGGAAAATTATTCTATGAGTCCTATTTATTTGATTTTCATTCTTTATTTTTTGACGTGATTTAGTGTAAGTTATTGATTCTTTCAAAGAAAAAGATAGTGATACATTAATTAATAACACACACTAAATGACGTCAACACATAAAGAATGAGAGTCAAAAGATATGAGTCATAATATCATTGTCCTTTTGATAATTGATTATTGAGTTGTAGATGAAAATTCAAAGAAAATATATTTGTAGAAGATTTTCTAAAACTTAGACAAGTAAAAATTAGAAAAATTATAAGATATATAAAAATAAGTGAATAAGAAAAATAAATAAATCATTTTATAAGATCGATTCATATTTATAAACTTTTATGCATAAATTAAAAATATCTAAAAAATATTTAAAAGATATTTGTTATTTAATCAATTATAATTATCTATAGTTGTTATACTAAACAATCCAATTTATTCAAATTTTATATTATTATGCTGTTAAACATTTTCCACATATGTAAGTGATGGATAGATATACTTAGTAATTAAAATGATTGAAAATTATAGGTTTAACATTTCTTAATTTTTGTATATATTAGAGAAGATAAGAAAACAGAATTAAAAGTGGAGTATTTTATTCTCCCCATTCATCCCAAAGAAAAAATATTCTCCTTCTCAACTAACGTTTTGTCTTTGAATATGTAGAGGAATATGGTTAAGCCCATGCACCTAATTAGTTACACGCTAAGCATATTTTACCATTTCAACACGCTTTGTGATAAAAGAAAGAATAAATTCCCAAATTTTTTTAATATTAATGTATTAATCAACGTTTTCTGGATACTAGTAATTAGTGAGAGTCTTAATATTGTTTACAAAGATTAAGACCACCTTTTAAAACTTTGCACAAAGAACAACTTAGATAGCCACAATTAACGAATCAACTTAATCAACTTTTTGTTGAAACGTTCAATAAAATGACCTAACAAAGCATCTATTTATCTTTAGTTAGTATAATCCTCCGGCATTGACTGAAAAAAAATTTAGTAGTTCTTTTAGTGAAAGTATTTGTAAGTGTTAAATATTTTTTTAATATATCTAATTAAATTTGATTTTAATATTTATTAAAAGGAGATAATATTTATTAAAATGGTATGAACATTTTATTTGTACAAACAAAACTATATCATCTCGTAAAATTATCATCTCTAATAATATTATCTTTATTTAACGAAAAAGATATTTTCTTTTTTTCAGTAATATATATATATATATATATATATATATATATATATATATATATATATATTCTTTGTGGTGATTTTTAGTAAATGCCACAAAGATTCTTTTATTTTCTTCTCTTTCTCTCTCGTAAAGAAAATTAATTCCATGTTGTCATATAAACATATTAGAGAAGTTTTTTTTTTTTCATCATTAAAGAATCTTCTTAGAGTTGATATTAATCCTGTATTTGAGCATGATTTTTATCAATTCCAAGAACGAACCAAGGAAGAAGGTTCTCTTACTGGGTTTGGTTCTTTGAGGAAATTTTTAAAAAGAATAACAAAAAAAGTTGTGTCTCATTAGGTTTAATTATTCGAATGATAACCACTTTGATAAATATGTGTCAATTTTGTACTTGTTTTTAAAAAAATGTCAATTATATCCCAACTTTTTAAATAATGCTTCAATTAGGTCTTTTTCAGACAAAAGTTATTAACGGCGTATCACATGTTGGTATGTGATTTTTTTAATTTTTTTTAAATTGTCATGTGTCAGGTCCTTAGTGTGACACGTGATATTGTCAATGTCATGCGACAGGACAATGCCATGTGTCAGTATTACCATCAAATGTCATTGTCTTCATATCAATTTAGTCTATATATATATATATATATATATATATATATATATATATATATATATATATATATGCCTTAATGATTCAATTTAGTCCATACTTATGTGACTCTCATTTAATTTTGACACAAATTTTTTAATAATAATTAAGTATAAATATTTTTACAATAATTAAGTATTGATATTTATATTAAAATTTAGTGGTAAAAGTCATTTTATTAAGTCATTTTTAATAAAAAAAATATATTAGTATAACATTCATGCAAATAAAAAATTTGGTTTAAAATTAGTGAGAGACAATATTTTTCTATTTTTAAAAAAAGTAATAATTAACAAAACATGAGTTAATAATATACAAAAATGTAATATGTTAAAAAGTATTTTTTTAATTAAAAAATCAATATAATATACAAGTAATAAATTTGGTTTGAAATTGGAGAGAAACAACGTAAATATAAATACTTAATTTTATAAAAATATTTATACTTAATTAGTTTTAATTTTATAAAAAAATGAATTAAAAAAGTATTTCATTTATTAAAAAAATTGGGACAAAATTTAAAAATACATGAGTAAGGACTAAATTGGATTAAGAAGACATATATGAAGATTAAATTAGACAGTGACTAAATTGGATTTGATAGTGACATTGATACGTAACACTAACAAGGTCATGTATCACACTAGGGACCTACACATGATAATTTTTTTTTTTGCAAAAAAAATTAAAAAAAAAAAAAAAAAAAAAAACTACAAACCGATACGTGATACGCCGTTAACGATGTTAATAATTTTTTCTAAGAGGGACTTAATTGAAACATTTTTTCAAAAGTTATGATGCAATCGACACTTTTTTAAAAGTGAATACGACACACACCTGTACCAGAGTGAATGTCAGACGAGTAATTAAACTTTTTTTACACTAGTTTGATTATCAGAAGATCGTGAAATAATTGATGTCAAAAACCATTATCATATTACCTTTTAAGCCAGCCTTCTCTTCATTTTTTTTACCCAAGAAAACTATTTTTTTTTTAGTAAATGGCGTTTTCTAAAGCACCAACCAAACTTAATTTCCTTACAAAATAATAATGTAAAGAAGGGAAATATTTACTTAATGTGAGGTATCAAGGTTTTCTTCTCACTTTGGCCAAAATAAGAAGTTAATTATTTTTGAATGTTTCCTTTTTTTTTTTCCTATTTCTTCACACAAACTTCAGTGCTTACTTATCTTCTAGAAATTTGATTTCATCAAGTAGGTTATTGGAAATCCTAGTTCATATTAAAGAAAAGACTTTGGTACACCTATCTTATAGGTCAACATAAAAAAAAGTTCATATTATCAAACATAGAATTTAAAACAATTGAAACTCGAGACATGACAAAGATACAAACAGGTAGATTATATTTTATAAGAGTTTATTTAATTAGTGTATATATGATATATAATATTTTTAAGATTTAATATTATTTTTGTTATAATTAACTGACTTAAAATATTATAACAGTATATTGAAATAGGACATGGATTAATTCACTATTTAATAAACTTATAAACTTGACATCTTATATAATAAAAAGTAAATAAATATATAACTTAAAATTTATATAAACTTAATATAATTATGCAAATAGAATTGATTATTTGTTTTTATTTAATTAGTTAGAAAATCAAGTATTGAGAAACATTTTGGATGAAGTAAATTTTGATATTTAACTAAATAAGTTTTTTTTTTCCACAAAATGTATAATCTAAATTGTTTTCTATATATAAAAAAGAGAGGCTGGTTTGGCTTCGGCATAATAAAGCTTTAGCCTTCTGTGAAGTGATCAAACCTAGATTTATATAATAATAGGTAATTGGCTTAATTAATTATGCAAAGGAAAAAACAACAATAAAAAACATAATTAATTAATTTCATTAATACATTTTAACGATTTTAAAAATTTATTTAAGCAAATAATGAAATGAAAAATATGATAAGAATATTAATATTATATGTTATAAATTTACTTCAAGAGCATAATTTTACACTCTATTTGGTAGAGTTTCAAACACAGTGGATATTAGATAGTGAGGAAAAATAGTAGTTTATCAAAATTGATTAACTTATATTTTTACTTTTCTTAAATTAAACATCGTAGAATCTACTCCATTTCTCATTATTTCCATTCACAATATTTGTATCCTTTTTTCATGTATTTATGTTACTCTACACTTATTTATTTTCTTCCTATCAAACACATTAAGAAAGTCACATTTTTATTTTGTTTCTATTTATACAACTAGAAAAAGAATATTCTTTTCCCCCTCTCCTCTTTCTTCCATATTAAATAATTTAAAATTTCACTCAGCATTTTTTTTTAATCACTTGTTTTTCTATTTACGTTCTGTTCTTTTATTCCTTTCTTAAACCAAGTACAAATTTTATAGCTGATTTTGTTGCGATAACTTCAAAAGTTAAATCCCAATGCTATAAATAACCCTTGCTTACAAATATAACCAGCTTTTATGGTGATTAATAAATAACCATCAAGTGGTAGAGAAAGGTCGCATTCCAATGCTATTTATTATACGCAGTTTTCTTGAACCATCTTTTTAATAACTTAAATTTAATCATGAATGATATTTTTTGCCCTAATAGGGTATTCTTTTCATAAAGTAATGATGGCAAGATTCATCAAATTTCCCATTCACAAAAGAAATTATAAATGATGCATTGCCTTTCTTTCAATATATTGAACGTCGTTATCATATTTTGATTTTCTTATACGCCCAACTTTTGTTCTACCAACCTAATCATTATCACATAGTCACAACATGTTAATCAATGATATGATGATTCCACATTTTTAATATTAAACTCTAGACAATCTATTTCTTAATTTATATATTACTTATGAGATGTCAAATATATAAGATTTCATCACCAATAAGATCAGTCAAAAAAGAAAGAAACTAAAAAAAAAAGCATTATAAATGAGTTAAATGATAAAACACCATTGCACGTAGAGACAAACCAAGATCATTATGAAATTGAAGTTGAAGTTTTGTTTGACATTTTCCCCTATTTTATGTAACTGAAACCGTGTACTTGTAATAGTGAAGTTTCTATGTTGACGATAAAAATGTCTCCATCGTCAAAATTTCCACATTCTTTCGGGGAACTTGCTTTATCAAATTGATTCATTCATAATCATTGAACATTAAGATAAACAGTGGCTAGTCACCATGGAACTAAATATCATTATTGGTTTGGTGAAAATTCATTACAACAATTCAAGGAGAGGTTCATTTGTCCCCAAACATAACCCATTTGTCCTAATTAAGAATTGGAATGATAATGACATTTTTGGCCAATCTTTTTTGAAGAAAAAGTTTGATCATTTCTCTCTCTCCTGTAATATATAGCAATTCAAGTGGTGAAGAGAAACCCTAGACTGTAACATGTTTGTACAGTAACACTGTGATGAATTTGATCTTGTGAATCACACGGTGAGATATTTTCCACAAAAGTTCAAGAAAATCAATTAATCAACATGTGGTGGGCAAATATCGATTACGAGAGATATTATCCTTTTTAAATAGTTCTTAGAATCTCCACAAACTGATCATTATTTTTTAGCAGAAAGAAAGATCAGGTTAAGGAGAATGTCATAACATAACATCAGTGTCAGAAATTCAAATATGTCATGTTTGATGAATAAAAATTAAGAATTTGAAAGGAAAATAAAGTGATAAAAGGGTGGTACAGATCTAAATGTGATTCATATCCAGCACATATATCATAAAAACCTGAGCTTTAGGGGACCCATGTTGGTGGTGTGATTGAGGAAAAGGGTACTAATATGAATGTTGGTGTCTCAACGCAGTGAGCTTTGGTTTGCTCTCCAAACACAGATTTGGATTGACTACACGCAATATACGGACATGGATAAAGGTACTGAGAACTTTACATGAGTGTGTGAAACGACGTCAGATAAACGCCAAAAGAACAGTAGCAAGCAACAACGTAGAACTTGGTCCACAATCTCTGCATTCTGCACCACTCTTCCACACGTTCGCCTAATGATCTCACGCCACGTGGCACACGGGACCCTCACGGTCCTGCCAACTACAACAACTACCCTCACTGTATCGTATTATTACTATTATTATTTTCTTAGAATCATTATAAGGATGAAAATTTTGACTTTTTTTTTATTGTTTTCATTTTTCGTGTTCTGTTTCTCTGGGGTAGCTTATTTATTGGTTTCATTATGATACGGGGGCAAAGAAAGTGGAAGTCTTTCTCGTAACTTCAACAAAAAGCCTCAGCGGGTAGCTTCTTGAAGTTCTCCTTTTGATTATTTATTCACTCTTTCTATTTGGTTTGTGGTGTTTTCCTTATCATGGTGGTGTCTATATGACAGAACTTTCTGGGGTGGTGAGGGATCTGAGACAAAGGTGTTGATGATATGGGAGCGTGTGTTTCAACTCCACAAGGGTGCGTGGGAGGGAGGTTGAGCTCTTCCAAGAAGAAAACCAGGAAGAGGGGTAGGAGAGAGGGACTCAGGAGAAGAGTTACTTCACGGTTGTGTAAGGGATCATTGGACAAGGTTGATGTGGCAGGGTTGCCTGATTGTTCCTTTGCCAACCCCACTTTCCAAGGTTGATGTTTTACTGCATCTTTTTTTTTTTTTTTTTTTTTTTTTATTTTTTTTTTTTTTTTTTTTGTTTTCTTTTTT
>Ga0214545_1011961_pt1 | contig 11653 bp, 7 predicted proteins | sample CNSS4metaG_FD_160064 | JGI IMG/M metagenome (GOLD analysis project Ga0214545, IMG submission 160064) | Root nodule microbial communities from cowpea collected in UCLA plant growth center, Los Angeles, California, USA - CNSS4 | ecosystem: Host-associated > Plants > Roots > Nodule | place: USA... | reverse complement strand
TTTGTGATATATATGTTTTTATATATATATATATATATATATATATATATATATATATATTCTACAACCTCTAATTCTTTCGCTTAGAGACTTGTAAATATAAAAATTTGAGTTTATCAATTATGAAATGATTGTAATATTGTATTTACTATTAGTCTTTATATGTTTTATGTTTATCAATATGAGATGTCTTATTTAACGGTTTATACTATTAAATGGAATATTACATATATTATAATTTTTTTTTTAAATTAGTAATATATATTTAATTACTTTTTCATTTTAATTTGAATAAATGTGAGACTATTAAAAAACATATGTCCCAATCAATATTAAGGAAATTTTTGTCCCAAACTGACATGTCAATATTTTAACCTTAAATTTATTAAGATAATATCCTTAAAATTAATGAAATGTTTCCACATTATTATTTTAAAAAACTTGAAAAATGCAAAAATATAAAATGTAAGGATAGTAAAATGTATGGCTTAGAGAATAGCCGTGTTTAAATTTATGTTTAGAAAAATATATACCTAAATTTACAAAAGAAAAGATAGATATTGACAAATCTACATTAATTAATTGGTAATAAGTTCAAAATAAGCAATCAGTCTTATTGGAAACCTCCATTAAAATATTCTCAGTGTCAATTTACAAATAACAACATCAAAGGATATGACAAAAATTCAAAAATGCTAAAATCAAATGAAAGCAATAAACACATGAGCCTTATGCACTTTGCAATCAGGATTTGTCTTTAAGTAAAATGCTATTTGTCAGAACTTTAGTACCATATGTCATTCTTTCCTTAAAACCTCAGAGAGGTGAGAATTATAATTGGTGTTGGTCTCTCCGTTAAATTATAATTTACAAATTAACCAATAAGTATTTTAACCACTCTATGAGACTATATAATAAAATGTGAAACTTCAAGACTTTGAAACATATTCTATTGAAAAATAAAATTATGTCATATTTACTAAAATAAAACAAGATAACATTGGGATTTGGTAACATGTGAACATGCAACTATGTAATATCTTAAATTTCAAGCAAATATGTTTTGTTTATTTTTTGTTTCTTACGTTTTTTTTATTCTATGGTTAGATCATTTAGTGTTATTTTTTTAATATTTTGAGATTAAAAAACCTGCTAAAAACCTTTCTTTTAAATTCATATAAAAAAGTATTGATGTTAGGAATTTAAATATAAAATTACATATCAAAAAGATAAGAGTTATAAATAGTATAAAAAATTATAAATTTATTATCTTAAAAATTTAAATGAACATTTGAATGAAATATATCATATATCAAGTCATTAATCATTTAAAACTTACCAAAAAATAAATTTTCTGCTAATGTTATCTTGATAATATATAATTTAGATTATTAAAAAATAAATTATAAAGTATTTTTAAATTTTTTGTTGTATTCACGGCACCGCTCTCACCGTCGTTGTTTCACGCGTTAATGCTTGAGCTTTCTGGTTGATCCATTTTGGCGACAATGCATCACAGGAATCGATGAACCAATTAATTAATGCCATGTATTAATAAAACCAAACTCACCAACTTTATCTAACCCTCCCGTGAATTAAAAATTTCCATTGCATGTGATTTCCACAGAATCACTTTTTTTTTTAAGTACGTTTATACCCAAAAGGTGCCATTGGATGCTTCAAATCCAAAATATAGTAGATTTTATCCTTTCCCCTACGCTTTATTCTCTTCCCTCGAGTTAATATGACTTATTAAGGGTAATATAAATATTGTGTTAGGATTAAAAAAACATAACAATTTAACTAACCACTCCAAGTGGTATTTTTTTAACATTATTTGGTACATTTCTTGAGTTTTAATGTTTGGAATCTATTACTTGATAAATCATTTAATATAAAAAATATATATATTTGGTCATTTTATTCCATTTTTGTGGTAAAGGTTTCTGGTTTCCACTCTAAAATATAGTAGTTATATCTAGGTGCACAATTAAATAATGTACTATATTCACACTTTGAGTTTTGAAAAAATAATTATGTGAAAGTAACACACGACCTTAATTATGTGAAATTTAAGCATAAGAATCTACTCTTGACATCAAATATATTGTTTTAAATATCAATAACTATAACTCAAAACAATTGTATAAATTAGGTCAGTGAACTAGATATTAATGATTCTCTTATGATTCAACATTAATTATAATCCCATGGTTATATAATAAATGATACAATAGTTTTAATAAACAATAAATTTTGATAGCATGGTATAATTTTATTTTACATCTAATCATACTCAGACTCATAAACTTACAAATTCAGAAGAAAAAAAAATAACAGAAGGAAAACAGACCTGTGGGGTCACCTATATGAAAAGTTAAAAAAGATGGATTTGTTTCAACTAACCAACAACCACTGTGCATGTACCCTCAACGAAGATATTCGATCAGAAATTATAAACAAAAAGGTAAAAGAATATTAGAATGTTATACTTCATCGAAAAATATAATATTAAATATGTTTTTAGTTATTTAATTTATAGTGAATTTTGGAATTTGTCTATTTTAAAATTTTGGACTAATTTAGTAATTATTTTTTGAAATATGTATATTTAATTATTTTAATCAAATTTTGTTAAGTTTATTTGACATTTTAAACATGTTTCATAATAGTATTTGAGTTAATATTAAGTAAAAATGTGTGAAACAGTATAAACAACTCAAATATAATTTTGAAATACATACGAAACATCAAATAAACCTAACAAAATTTGATTAAAATGACTAAATTTACTTATTTCGAAAGATGAAAAACTAAATTAGTACAAAGTTTCAAAATGAACAAATTTTAAAATTTACTAATAAACAAATTTTAAAATTTACTAAAAATTAAAGAAAAAAACATATTTAACCCTAAAATATATTTGGATAAATCTTTATTTTCCCTCGATTGTGTATATTCTGGTTGGGAAAGAGTACAGGCAAAGAATACAAGGCTAAGAAATTGATTTTCTCTTTGGGGCACTTCACTCCACCTTGAGTGGATGTTGTTAGCTTTATGGCACATGCACGATGATAAGGGTAACCTTTTTTTTATTGGTTGTGGTCCTCATCTTGTGACGGTGACCTCAAGCTACTTACTTGTGTCACATTCACGTACATTGCAAGAAAACAAATACCATGTTACATTTAAGGAATTATTTATTTATTTATTAAATATATATTTCATATCAGTAATAAAACAAATTTAAACCATATAAGTGAATAAAAAATTGTTTTATAAAATTAAGTTTAACTTAGTTTTAATACTTATTAAAATTTTATCAACGAGATTTATATATTTAATCTTACATTCAAGAGGTATATAGTTCAATAAATTTAATTAATTTTATAAAATTAAATTAAACTTTTTAGAATTTATTTTTTTAACAGTATTTACTCTAAATTTTGGACATTAAGAAAACATCTTAAAATATTTAACAACTTGACACTGACAATGTGAGATAATTTAGTAAAAGAGGAAAGAAACAAAAAAAATTAGGCAAATAAGTTGATTAAACTGAAATGAAGACCCACGTGTAAGTAGGGACATCATGCACGACTAGGATAGTAATGTTTCATGGTTTTCATGTGTTTGTGACAATATTGGTTTCATCATAGTGGCGGAAAGAGGGGTCGTAGTTTCTTAAGTTTTTATTACAATTCTCAGCCCCACCCTAGCACATTATATTATTGTAGTATTTTTGTGTGCGTCGTGCGATTTCACCTGGAAAATCCTCTCGTAGCATAAGAGTGTGTTCATTTAAGGTATTATCAAAAGATTTACGTCGATTATAGATAAAATAATTTTATAATATATAAGTGAAGTGTAAATTTTGTTTTACAAATCAATTTTTTTAAAATTAAACTAGACTTAAAGTCTCATTCTAATATAATATCAGAGTCATAGTAAACAAAAAATATTATCCTAGTGAAAATTTTTAAACATTTTGTTCCATCCGTTATTGGATCGGTGATGGACTACCCATTTTTAGTCTTGCATTAGATGTATATACCTCTCAGCGTGAAGGAGACACTAACGGACCATTCATTTCTAGTCTCACGCATGAGATGTATATATCTCGACGTGAAGGAATGTGTTAAAAATTTCATATCAACTAAAGACAAGACAATTTTATGATATATAAGTGAGGTACAAATCTCACCTTACATTATGATATAACGTGGTTACATGCCCATTCTGCGAAGTTAGAATGAAATATTAAATACTTCTCTTTATGTTTTCCAAAAATGAAATATTAAATTGGGTATCGGGTATCGGTGTAGCCAGAGCGTTTAAGATTCCTTCGTCCGCACAACTACAGGACTTTTACTTCATGCACCTCCACAACAGTTTTGCACTCCCCCTATATTTTAAAGTGACAATTTTACCTATCATGAGAGTGACTTCCAGAATATACCTGTTTCGAAAATTTTCAGAACAAGATTTTCATAATAAAATTTTAGAAACAAGATTTTTAAAGCATATTAAATGCATTACAGCAAACACTCTCTAGAATATAATTTCCGGACGAAACTTTTTGAAACACATATTCTAAAATGAGTCTTTCTAAACATCCCTACAATAAATGTGTTATAAAAAAGAGTTTTGTGCAATATATGAATATATTTTGAAAATAACTTTTTGGAACGAGTTTTCTTTCGCATTTTCTCCTCTTCCTCTGCAGTGTTCTCCTTATTCCTCTCTTCTTCTCCTTGTGCTGCGGTGGTAACGATGAAAGTGGCAGCACAATGGTGGTGTGTTGCAGTGGTGAACGGTGTCTGAATCTTTTTTCAAAGATTGTGGGGGTGCAGTTATTAATTGTGGGAGTTTTTAATTACAGACAAAAAGTGCCATCCAGCCCATTAAAGTTTTTCATATTTTTATTTTCTTACTTCAAAACCAACACATACGAAAGCATTTTCGTGAAGCTTGTGACGAGGTGGGAAAAGAAATTTTATGAGGTGGAGGAAGCAATTTCCTAACAATTTTACAAACACACGTGAGCCCACAACATAATTTACATTCTTAAAGCTTAGGAACATTAAGAGCAGCTTCCATAATTTACTGTCTTTTGCCACTTTTATTTTAAGACATGATAGTATGTATGTATGACCATAACTTTTACGGACAAAATTTAGATGATGTAAGGCAGCACAAACAACATCTCTATAATATGATATTATATTTAAATTTTGCTTTCTGTAATAATATTTTAACCTTGAAAAAACTTTTGGGAAATTATGAAATTAACAATAACTTTTTTATTTGACAAAATTAATTTATAATTTTATAGTTTTTTAATATTTTTTAACCAAAAGATTGTGTTCAATAGATGTATTAATATCTTTTCACTTAATTCATTTTATGTGGAGTGGCTTTGCCAATTGCCACCATGTTTTGTTCCTCAGCATCTTATTATCCCTGGGGAATGGCAGAAGAACATGTAGCAAGAGTTCAACATGGTTTGCGCTAGTTCACTAATCCACCCGGGAAGCACCGTTTTAGTATCTTTGCCATCAATCCAAAGGAAAAAACGAGGTATGTGACCTTTCTTCATCAGCATAGCAATTACGAACTGTTTTTCATTTAATTTAATTCCCCCCGTATTCATCATACTTTGAAACCATTTTCACAGGGAATGTGTTATGTAACAATAAGGTAAGAAAACAAAGAGTAGCATCAATGTCAATGTCCCTTGGTAACCAGAAAAATCAGAATGCAGAAGAAGCAAGTGTAAGAGAAGGTGAAAGGCTCTATCTGGGGTTTGACTTTGGCACATCTGGTGCCAGGTTTGCCATAATCGACAAAGATGATGCAATTCGAGCTGAGGCAAAGAGAGAGTACCCTTTGTACTTGGTATCATTCTATTTTCTGTTTTGTGCTAGCATACGATGAATTGGGTTAATTCTGTGTTTAACATGTGAAACGAAGGTTTATGTAATTGTTAATTCGGAGGTTTTTGTTTGTGTTGTCTAGAAAGAGTGGAGAGTCGCAGGATTGGGTACGCTCATGGAAGGAGACACTGTTTTCTCTGCTTGAAGATGTCCCACTCGACATTCGCAAACACATTGTGGCTATTTCAATTGACGGGACTTCTGCCACTACTCTCATTGTTGATAGGTGGATGAGTATTATTGACCTGCACTTTTTGATTTTGTTTAATTTGTTTGTGTTGATTTGAATTGTATTAAAGATTATGCATCTGAATTCTGAATTCTGAAGTAGGAATGTGAATTTGGTGTTGCAGTTACACAGGGGAACCGTTGTGGAGACCTTTTCTTTACAATGAGAGTTGTTCTGATGCATTACCAATGGTGAAGTCTATTGCTCCTCAAAATCACACGGTTTGCACTGGGTCGTCCACTCTGTGTAAACTCGTCTCTTGGTGGAACCATGTTGGTTCGGATAAAAAACCTGCTTTGTTGTTGCACCAAGCAGATTGGCTTTTGTGGCTTCTTCATGGAAAGCTTGGAGTTACAGATTATAATAATGCTCTCAAGGCATCATTTAATAAGTCTATCACCGTTCTGGGTTTTCACAGCTATATGAGATTTATGTCTATGTTGCATTTTTAACCATTTTTTTGTTTTGTTTTGCAGGTTGGCTATGATCCTGAAGTGGATTCGTATCCTTCATGGTTAGTGTGTCAACCATATTATCATCTTTTACCTTCAGTTCTTGCTCCCGGAACTCCAATTGCTTGTTTAAAGGAGGAAATTGGAAAAAAATATGGTATGTTTTCTTTGCACATTGATTGCAAGCGCAATGAGTGAGGATCTGTACCTAAAAACCCTTTTTATGGTTATATATTAAGAGAGCCTTCTGTAAAACCAAAATTAAACTTAAATGTTTAGGTTTTAGTCTCCAGCTTTTATTGGTAAAGCTTATTATTAGTATGGAAATTTCTAACTTCAGGGACATTAACCGGGGGGAGAAATAGATTGTTTTTTATTTGTTGAAAAATAAGGCTTTGTCTGATAAGTGTTATGTACAACCGCACTTGTTTGTTACTAGGTTCCTATTAATAAGGTTTTTTGTCCTTCCAATTTGTTATGTACAACCTTATCTGGGTTTTGTTTTCTATTCAGACCAGTGAATAAAACTTTATTGCTATAGAATTGAAAATCATGTGTACTGCATATCCTTTCAGGTTTTCAAAAGGACTGTGTTGTGTGCACCGGAACCACCGACAGTATTGCTGCATTTCTTGCAGCTCGTGCTAGCCAACCTGGGAAAGCTGTAATCTTCTTTTATCTTTTACTGTTGCTTATTAAGACAACTTCAGTTTCATAGAAAGCTGTATTTACGGTTGCCAAATAAATTGGAAGTTTCGTATTTTTCATGATTTTGTATTCAGTTTAGTATTCAAAAATAACGTTGAAGCTTATCAGCTTCAAGAATGGAATTTTTCTGTGCTAATATTTAGTCAATTTTGATTTTTGCATAGAAATCTTTCTGCTAATCCATCTCTGACAGTTACAGATCATGTTCCTTATCAATGCTACTACTATGACGCTTTTATAACCTGGTTTCTCATACTCTTCTTGGTAGGTCACTTCATTGGGTTCAACACTGGCGATTAAGTTACTCAGCAATACAAGAATTGAAGATTCTCGGTTTGGGGTTTACAGCCATCGCCTTGATGATAAATGGCTCGTTGGTGGTGCTTCAAACACTGGTGGAGCAATTCTTAGACAGCTTTTCACTGATAATCAATTAGAGAAACTGAGTGAACAGATCAATCCCTCACAACCTTCTCTTCTGGACTACTATCCCTTGCCCAAAGCAGGTGAAAGATTCCCAGTAGCAGATCCAAATTTGGCTCCAAGGTACTGAATCCCATCTGCTTTATCATTGGATCACTCATTTTTTGGAATTCAAATCCAGTTCCCATTTCAATTTTAGCTTGTTTGGAATAGTGTTTATAATATTCTCCCAAAAAGTCTCTTAACATGAACAAAACAAGTGCTGACCAAAAAAGAATCGTTAAAATAAGTTATCAATCGAAGGGAAAGTTTTGGGTGATTGTGCCAATTTTTAGAAAGGAGAAATGACATCTCAAGTTCAATATACAAAGAATCAGCATTAATTAGTTCTCAAAAGGCTGGTTCATTTTGGGTCTTGTGACAAAGCCAAATTTGGTTCTGCTAACTGTACCATCCAAAAGGCGAATTTTAACTTAACCACAAATCAATCTTAACTCATAGCAGGAAGTATAGTTTATTTCGATTTTTTATTTTCTGAAAACTTAATCTAAACAAGTCTGAAAGACTTTTCATTTTCATAACCAAGTTTGAATTCTTGGGCAGGCTTCATCCACGTCCTGAAAACGATGTTGAGTACCTGCATGGGATTTTAGAATCCATTGCGCGTATAGAGGTAAAACTGAAAATCTTCTGACTCAGATGAGACACTATCTTCATTTCATATTTTTGTTGAAACATGTGTGGATCTTCACGCATCCACACTAGAGCGAAATGTGAAAGACTCTTGAATGTTATTTTAGGCAAAGGCATATGGGTTGCTAAAGGAGCTAGGAGCAACCCAGGTAGAGGAAGTTTTCACTGCTGGTGGAGGAGCCAAAAATGAGAAGTGGATAAAGATTCGTGAGAGGGTGCTTGGTTTGCCTGTGAGTCGTGCAAATCAAACAGAAGCTGCATATGGAGCTGCATTATTGGCAAAAAAGGGTGATCAGCAAAATATTCTTTCATAACATTATTGCACTCCACCTGTTTGATCATGGTAACCAGGAATAATTCTGAGTTCAAATTGTTCTTGTGAAAATGAAATTGAAGTCCGAAGAATGTTTCAACATGGATGCCACAGTGATGTTAAGTTATCTTCTTGGGTTTAAGAATAATGAGACTTTAACATCTTTATTATTTTATATACTATTATATAATGAAATATAGTATTTTATTATTGAAAATAGGTGTTTTATTTATGCTTTAAAGTTCAGCATCAAACCCTGTTTGAAAAGCCAAATAAATACAAATAATAACCGAGAAGAAGTGGTGTTTGGTTTGGTTTGATATAGAAAGTACTGCAAGTTATTGCGCCGATGAGAGAAAGGACAGTGTTGAATTCACTAATCTGAAATTTGTGGTACCTATAACCACGTGGGTCCATGAAATCATTACGCCTTTCTAATCCATCTTCGACACCCCTTCTTCCCAAATCTTCCTCATCATCAATGATCCAAGATTTACATTTGCGAATACCAAAATTTTAGCCCAAAAATCTATCTAGGTTTTTGGTAAATTTTTAAGGTGACTTATTGGGGAATGGTAAGGGAAGACATTAATCTAGGTTTGGGAAATTTTAAAGGTGACTTAGATGGTAAGAGATGAATATATTAACATGTATACAACTATGCATAACTTTATTATTTAGGACATTTGAATTGTTCATGACAAACTTTAGATTGTGAAGATATAAATGACATAATATTAGTAAAAACACATGAAAAAAATAATAGATTAAACAAACAATGACAATAGATAATACTACTAATAATAAAAGATAAAGAGTTAAGAGTAACATGAAAAAGTCATTATCTTGTTAAATACACGTAAATTTAGAGATCGACTACCATTGTTGTGAGTCTCTTAACACACTTATTGAATGTCTAAGGAAAGTACAAGGAAAATGTCACTTAAAAAAACTCAACTAAGTAAGCAATACTCTTAAAGTAATTACTTTAAAATCTTAAAGTAATTGTTTTTGCCATCTCATAAATATTAATATTAATAACTTATTACTTATGAGTACGAATGAAATGGTTATGTCAAAGATGTATAATGTCTACTCGTTACCGGATCAACAAACAAAAAATAACTTGTTATCCGTCTGTTTACTTGTTGGATATCCGTTTCAAAAACTCCAAGGTATTAATGAATATATGTAAATATTAAAAACGAGTTGTAAAATTTTAATATAAAATCTAAATAAAATTAAAAATGTATAATATATAATATGAATTAAATTTTAATTTTAATTAAATTTAACTTAATAAAATATAAATTAAATTTTAATTTTAATTTTTTTATAGACAATGAATATTCATGGGTGTAAATAATATGATATTCACACCCAACCTATATATAAATGAGTATTAAAATATTTGTTATCCACTAATAATAGATATTCACCACAAATACAAACTATATGTCTACAAATATTTTATTTATTAAATGTATGTTGTATTATATTTTTTTTTTTATTTTTCACTCTATCTTATTAAAAGAGTTATTTTAAGAATTATTTTCCAATATCTTTTATCAAATATGTATTATATATATATATATATATATATATATATATATATATTATTCTATCTTATTTACATTTTTATATTTTTTAACTCATGAAGACTTTATTTTTATAATAAAATAATTTATATAACATAGGAAAACAACAATTTTAATAAATAAAGAAAATTAATCATTTCACATCACCAAAAATTCTCATTATACATTAAAATCTACAATAAATATAATTATAATAGATTATCATATATAAATATATATACTATTTTGTTATAATTTTTCTTTATATGCTATCAGTTTTTATACAAACAACATACCTATTTAAAACTCTCTCATAAGAGAAAAATATAATTAAAATACTGACAATAAATTATATATTTAGAAAGACCCGAATCCAATTCATTTATCGGAAATCCTATCAACTTAGTCTCTTATTCGGCTCAAATCTAATGAACCAACAAAGTCAAAATATTTGTTACAAAAAATTTAAAAAAAAAAAATAGTATTTTTAAAATGTATTTTGGTTTATATAATATAGTGAATATTTTGAAAGAGATTGACAATAATTTTGTCCTGGACAGTGACTCCTCAGTTGATGCATTAAATGTTTATGCAATGATTACCCTTTCGCTCTTTTCCTCTCTCTCTCCCATTCCGTCATTTTTTGGGCTAACCAATACTTCCCACCCTACTCTATACTCTCCTCTCGCCACCTTTCTCATCTATTATTTACTTTTTGAAAACCTATTAAATATTATATTATCCTTAAAATAGTTACGAAAGAACGAAGTGATCATTCAAAACGTAATGTTTTTTACAAAGGCCATAAATAAAAATTTAATTAATTGAATCGTACTCATTTTTATTTAAATATTTTTGTTTGTTATTAATTTTTAGAAAATGTGTCTATTTGATATTAACTTTTATAGACACATTAATAGTTTCTTAATATTTGAAAAAAATATCTTTTCTAAAAAATATTTATTAATGTTGTTAACTTTATTCGATTTTTATCGCTAAATCTTATTATAAATATCTTTAATTTTGTAAATATGTGTTAATAATTTATTCAGAAAATAATCTAATTGATATATTATTTTAAAAGTAACAATTCAATTAATATCTTTTAAAAAACAGATATCAAACTCATTGAATGAATATGATATGATTAATTAAATTATAAATAAAACAGAAAATATTTTTTTTCATTTAAGTATATTTTAAAATTTTCTTTTTAACTAAAATAGATCCTTGATGAATTGTATATAGAGATGGCAAATAAACCCGTCCCCGTGGGTATTGTCCGAACCCGTCCCCGTTTTGACGGGGAATCCCCGCATTGA
>Ga0214545_1011949_pt1 | contig 11670 bp, 7 predicted proteins | sample CNSS4metaG_FD_160064 | JGI IMG/M metagenome (GOLD analysis project Ga0214545, IMG submission 160064) | Root nodule microbial communities from cowpea collected in UCLA plant growth center, Los Angeles, California, USA - CNSS4 | ecosystem: Host-associated > Plants > Roots > Nodule | place: USA... | reverse complement strand
GTAACTTAATAAATATATCTATTTTAACATATAATTTTATCTATCACATCAATCAAATCTTTCACTAACTTTCATAAAAATTATCTCCAAATCCACTCACTTTACCCTCTAAATCCACTCAAAAAAAATACAAATATCCATCCACCTACATCTACACAAATTCATCTTCACACTCTCCCCCATATCCATCTAGAAAATAAACTAGAAAGATGCCACTCTTTATCAAAAAATGCACCCTATATTAACGAAAAAAAAAGACTAATCTGCCTGTAATTATCATTTTCGCTGTGACTGTAGTGGCAGAAGAGGAGAAAAAAATTATTCTGAAAAACTCGTTTTAAAAAGTGTTATAATTTTTTTTTAGGGATATGAGTATTTGCCAATTTAATAACATATTTAACTACTTTATTTGAACTAATTCAATTAACTTTTTTTAGTCCAAATATCTGCATTTATCAATCAAGTCTTGTTCCTCAAACTATGAATCCCTCAAAATTATTCCAAAAAAGTAGAAAATTGAAGGCTTAATAAACATTAATTTTATAACTTGTCCAAGTTTATGTGACCATTTAACTAATTTTATAACTTTTTTAACCACTTTTATGAACTAATTTAACAAACTATTTTTCTATATAAATGTCTAGCTTCTTTAATAAAATCTTGTTACTATTTTAACCCAATTTTTTTCCACACATGAAAATTTCTATATGAAAGATTTAATTTATTGTTTTGAATATGTATAGGAACATGAAATGTAAAAATCTAAAAATTCAAAAAATGTTTAAAAAAATATATTTTATTCTTTGTTAAAATATTATAAACTAAAATATAAAATATATGCATTTATCTATTTTAATTTATTACTAGGATAACTATTTATAAGTACTTTAGTACAATTAACAATGATTAGTAAATTTTAAAATATTTAAAATACTTTTAAAGTTCAAATTATTTTTGAATGATTACATAACTAAACAAAAAATTTGATTTCACATAAATTTTATAATATTCTAATCAAAAAATACGAATAGTATCATCATATCTAGCAACGAGATTTTCTTTTTATTCCTAAAAATAAAAACTAAACATATAATAGGCCGGTACATTTGTCAAACACGTAAAGTCCTTATTTTAGACTTTTACAAGAAAAAAATATCTAAAGTTTTTTAGTACCAATTGTTTTAGACTTTCAAAAGACTTTAAGAAAAATTTAGTAGTAATTGCTTTAGTCATTCAACAAAAAAATGTCACAAAAAGTTTAAAAATAAATTTGAAATAAAATTATGATAAAAAAAAATTATTGTTTAATATTGGTTTAGACCTCTCACATCTTTTACTTAAATGTGACGGAAATAATGAAAGAGTGCTTATAAAGAAGATGGCATGTGAACTAATAATCGTTAGTTTAGTAAAATATTACATCATTCCATTATAGAGTTGAATTCAATCAAATAGCAGTTCGACATTTCAATCATTGTTCAGCTCTTCTGCAGAAAAACCATATATTATGCATATATTCACATTAAAATTGCTTTGGAATTTACTTTACCATACCAAATACAACACAATTAATTGAAATTGGTGCAGAAAGGTGAATGAATATACACTTTTATGGGTCAATAGATGATTTCCCCGCACAAAAAGGCAATAATAAACACTTACAAACACTGATTTTATTATAAGACATGAGACAGAACTACAACATCTTTATTAACTCTATGTTTCTTTATTTGGATGACAACGTTTGACAACAAGAAAATATATCCTAACTCTGTTTTATGCATCTTTAACGGTTACAATTTGGTTCAAGAAAAATGGCGTGCGAGCATCATTTTTACGGAAGAACTCGTCTAAAGTTGTGTAGTTAACGTCAGGGTAGAGCGTTGAAGCTTCAACTCCAAATGAAGGCTTAATTTCATAGTTAATGTGATCTCCCTTCACATACCCAGCGTGGGAAATTGACAGACCCATGTTGATGGGGTATGAAGATTCTACAACAACAACAACAAATTCAACAAATTGCAATTAATCAAAAAACTTGATCATACACAATAACTAATGATAATTATCAATTCATTGATTACGATTCACAAACCTTTAATAAGCTTCAAAATTTCCTCTTCCGAGATATACACTCTTTTAAGAGTCTCACTGTGATGCTTCTCCCAGAGAGATACCAGATCATTGTACGACAACGTGTTACCCGGTGGTCGGACAAACAGAACTTTGTTCAAGGCTCTTGGATCATCAACACTTCTAATGGTGTATGTCGCAACATCTTCTTCCGTATTAAGAACAGCTGCAAATCATGCAAAGGTTAATAGGAACATAAATATGGTGGTGTCAAACAACATTTTTCCATATGATTGAGATCATTTCTATAAAAACATATACTGTTCCATCACGTACCTTTGGTGTTTCCATCCCCAAATATAACAACCTTATCGAGTGGTGTTTTTATCCAACGAAGTTCTGACAGAGTGGGTAGGAAGTGTTCAGTGAGAAAGTTAGCCACCACATAGGTATGAGGAATTCCTTCAGCCTCAACGGTTCGACGAATTTTAACTTTTCTGTCATATACCTCGTGTCCTTCACTTATAGCATTAGTTCGATCCACATCATTTCCAAACTCCGAAGGAAAGAACCTCTGCAAACAAATAACTATATCAGAACAACTCCAGTACAACAATACTTTCTTTGACAGCACTCAAAAAGTTATATAAGCATGATCTTGGTTAGCATGAAAGTGCGTATTTTGGTGCAGACATGGAGAAGAAAAAAACAACAGTACCTTAATATTTCCGGCTTCCTTAATAGCAGAAATGATGTTGTTTTGATCTTCTAACTGCGTGTGACTCACAGAAGATATTACCACATCCACCTTCTTTATCGCCTCAACCAAACTCTGGTAATCATGAATATCTCCCTGTGTATAGAAAGAACACGTTATTAAACAACTAATGTGAGTCAGAAAAACAAAAAACAAAAAACATGTAACATTTTCGTAGAAAATGTATTAGCGTACCAAAAGCAGGTTGACACCTAAGGTTTTGAATGTTTGAATAATGGGTGATTTTGATGGATCAGAAAGAGTTGACTCTCGAACGAGGGCGAAGGTGGGGTGACCAGCCTTAGCACTTGCTTCCACAATGAACTTTCCCATATACCCTGTTGCTCCGATTATCAGAATCTTACTATTACCACTGTTTTCCATTGAAAATAAGCAATTTTTTAGCAGAGAAAGATTATGAAAGAGAAGAAGGAATAGATATTGCAAACTTAATTTGCTATGAAGAGTAGACATATGGAGTCCTTTATTTATATATATACGCTGCCTTGCTACCATATCCTACTATTATTTTTTTAATTCTCTATTATTTAAAAATTTTATATTTTTTATGTAGTTATTGTTTTTATTATTTTGATTAAAAACGTGTTGATATGATCTTCTGTAGTCGTCCCTTATTAATAAGATATGATCTTCTGTAGCTGTCACTTATTAATAAAATATTATCTTCTGTAGTCGTCACTTAGAAAACGATAATGCTTTAATCATTGTAAATAATAATATGAAAACGGTCAAAATAATCTTGTTATTTAATATATTTTTAATTAAAATATAAAAAATTATCATTTTACATTAATTATAAAGAATTTCGTATTTTTAATATAGAAAGACAAGTAAGATACATAAATAAATAATTTAGCAATAGTTGAAAAAAATTAAACAATAAATACTCGATTAAAAGATGTTCAAAATTTGAATAATCAAAAAAAGAATTATAGAAACTAAATTTAAAATGTCCAAACAGATCAATTAAAAATCTAATTAAACTTCTGTAGTTTATTTCAAACAAACAAACTTATTTATTTTAACATTTAACCATTAAAAAAATGTATAAAATGATATTTTATAATTGATAGTGATTTAAAAATTATGAAATTTGATTATTATAAATATTAAAATGATTTATATTAATAAAAAAATTTATAAACGAGTTTCATTATTTTAAAACGTATCATCTGTTTATAAACTATTCTCTAGAATTTGATAACTTTTCTTTAGGTGTTCTTCTTCTTTGTTTATCTGTTTGACGATCAAAGACCGCTTCTGAAATTAGAGCATTTAGTTCTACAAGGGTAACCGATCAGAATCTCTAATAGAATAAGTTAGTTTTCTACCATTTTTCTTGGTCCAAACTATTTTTCTCCATGTAGGTTTTACTTGTTTGCACGTTATCTTAGAGTCATCAATATGAGTTTTTGTTGATTAATGATCATAATCGTATGGTTTGGTCATGTTTGTGATGTTTCCATGTATAAATAGAACATCATTTGGAGTTAAGGGTAGTTTGATTCTTTCGAGCACCTTGAACCATCACACCAGGTGAGGGAAGCTAAATTGCAGTTATTCTTGAATTGATGTTTTGATGGTTGATTGATTGTTGATAGCTATGAATTATTGGTTGTTTGATCAATTGACATGATTAATCGGTATGAGTAGTTGAATTTTGAATATAGATTTGTCTTGATGCGCTTAAGTTAGAATTAGTATGAAATTTAGTTTGGTGAATTTAATAATAAGTTAAATGATTCATCATGTTTTTATTCAACTTTGAGTTGTGGGGAATATGGAAACTTTGATTTTTTACTGTTTGTTGAGAATGTCTTTGTGATATTTAAATGAGGTAATATGACACTGGTTGAGCCAAGAAACCAAAACTTATGATTATTAAAATATTTAAACATTGAGAATTGACTCAAAGAGTGTCAAATTACATAAATCAAACTCAAAATGGTAATTATGAGTTTCTGACATCACCAAACATTGTTGTAGTATCATCGGATACTATTTAGAGATCCACTTAGACAATAATCACTGACTTGTTGATGTTGGATGTTGTTTTTGTACCACGGAACACTTTCAAATCAATAGATTTCATAAATAAAAAATAATATAGAAACTAACTTTAAAATGCCCAAAAAATCAATTTAAAATCTAATTAAACTTCAAGTTTATATGAAACTAACTTATTTTTTTAAACATTTAATAGTTAAGATGTTATTACTATTAACTTTTCACCTGAAACCTTCTACTTGATTTGAAAATTACTTATTTATTTTGAAACAATTAAGATTATTTTGATATTCATTTTTATATAGTTGCATATTATTTATTTTTTAATGACAACAAATTAAATAGAATGCTCAAAGAACACCGCTTAAAGCATTTATTACATACGAATCAACATTATTCATGTCAATATCAAGACTTTACTCGAGTCGGTTTCTTCAGATGAGAAAAAGTATAAAAAAAAAAAAAATCATTTTCTCAATGTTCAGTTTGTTCAATTTTGACTATTGGTGATGATGATGCCAAATAGTGAATGTATCCAGACACCAATTGAAGACGTCCACGTCATTGATACAAGTTTTGGAATTATTTTTATCATTTTATCATGTCTTTTAATTATAAAAGTTTAGATTTTAAAACAGCAATGATTCACTCTAATAATTTATCAACTGATGTAAAGTTGGAACATTAACGTTATGAAGTTGGAAAATTGATGCTATGTTATAATGAGATGATGAAAGATGTCTTGTTCTTCACAAATCTAATAATCTCACTTCACTTAAAAACTAAAATAAAAAATTAATTAAATATTTTTTTCTTTTATAACTATTTAAATTACTTTTAACAATAAAATCATTACAGAAATTTCAGACCTCAAAAGGAGCTATATTAAGGATGACAACGGATAAGGTCGGGCACGGGTAGTATGATAAAATTATAAAAATAAAATATAAATTAAATTAAATTTTAATTATATTATAATTATAATTAAATTGGACATAATAAAATATACTATTACTTCTAATTTTAATTAAATTTAACTTAATAAAATATAAATTAAATTTTAATTTTAAATTTTTGCGCGTAACGGGTACCCACGGGTACGGATAGTATGATACCCGTACCCGACCAGTTTATAAGCGGGTATTAAAATACCCGTTACTCGCTATCCGCGGGTAATAAATACCCGCGGGTAGTAACTATCCGTCGTGAATTTTATCCGCGGATATTCGCGGACACGGATATTTTTATCATCCCTAAGCTATACTTTCAAATAATTGACTAAAGTTCCAATATAAACAATGAATAGCTTTTTTTAAGATATAACTTGTTTTCAAAACATCCACCAAAACATATTATTATTTTCTCTAATATCAATCGTTGTATCTGTATATACTTTTTGCAATTTTTTCACTGTATTTTGAATAAAAGTTGGAGTTCTACAATTTTTTTCTAGTATTAACATTAAACTTCGTTTTTTAAAACCAAGTTAGACATAAACATGTTGACTCATTTTTTTCAAATGCATGAATGTCTAGTCGTGTGAAAGGATAAAAAATAAACATTTTTTTCTAGTTTATAATTAAAATAGGTACAAGTATGATCATTTTGATGAAATTTTAAGTCTTTTTGGTATTATAGTTATATTTTTTTAGTCTTTATATATAAGATAAATAATTGATTTAGTGAAAATAGATATTGACATTTATTTTTAGTATTATAAAAAACTTATAATTTTAGTTAAGAATATCAATTTTATTACTTTTGATTAATAAATTTTAGTCGTGTAAAGGATATAATTTTTAGTATGATTTTATTTTTTGTGAGTCAATTTTGAATAAAGGAAAAATTAACGACAAGTTTTGTATTGAGAGAATATGATTCAAATATAATATAGAGGCCAAAGTCAAAATAGAAAACAATGACATTTTATGTTCTAGTGCTAGCGACGAAAATCGATACCTTTGAAAACCTTCATATTAAAGAGACTATAGCATAATTTAAGACGAAGATTCACATCTCAAACTTTTTAAATTAAAAAATCTTTTTATGAAGAAACTATAATTTAACTTTCATTTACTGCCAACTCGAAGATTTTTATGCTATAAAGTAATTTAAAATTATACTAAATGTAAATTTTAAAGTAATTATTAGAAAAAGATATATTTTTTAATCTGTACTCTTTTACATACACAAATATGGTAGACATATTTTAAAAACACGTTAACAGTATATGTATATAGTTTTAAATATATATATATATATATATATATATATATATATATATATATATATATATATATATTTTAAGAACCATAATTAGATGATAAAATATCTCATTGACTTTAATACTTTTATTGGTGAGGTCAGAGACAAAAAGAAATTCATATTTAATGTAAATTAGGTCAAAGTTTAAGATGGTGCTACTTCGTAACATGCAATATATACTTTTCTAATATTTGAAAAAGTTTAGTAGGCGTGTTTGGTCAAACTAGGTTGTTGGATTTATAGGGTAAGGTTCTATTTAGATAATTCCTAATTAAGTTATTTTATATTTGAAAATAATATTTTATTTATTTATTAGTTCTATTAAAATTACAAAAAAAAAAATCACTAAAAAAATTTACTAAATTAAAATAGTGACTTATCCTTTATTTAAATTTTAATTTCATGTTTGATATCGATTTTATATTTATAGAACATGACTTTTACTGCTCAAATACTATTATTTGTGGCCACACATATCGTCTGCCTCAAATTTTTTTCTGGCAATAACATGAAAGGATTATGATTATACGTTGAATTATAAGACTGAAATTTAAGTTTTATAATATTTTTTACTAGATTACATTATATTATATAAGATCTAGATTATAAGAATAACCAATAATTATTTTCTTAAAAATGTTTTTTTAAATAACTAAATAAAGTATTAATACGATTGTGAAACCACTGATCTACGAATATGAATAAAAACAATTAAATTAACAGAAAGCATGAAAATCAATAAAAAAAAGTAATTAAAAATGGAGAAAGAGAAAGATATATTTCAATGTTTATTAATCAAAGTTAAACAAAAAAACTGCTTTTTTGATATAATTTAATTAAGATATAATTATTGATTTGGTCTCCTAATTATGTAGTTTAGTTCAATTTGGTCCCCATATGTTTGGTTGGTTCAAGTTAGTATATCAATTATTTAAGAATGTTCAATTTGGTCATTTCGGTTAGGTGTTGGAGGTAACATTGTGTCTATATAGGATACATGTCGAACCGTGAATTTTTTTTTTTTTTAAATTTATAATCTGTCATGTGTCAAGTTATTGTCGTGCATGACAGTTTACACTCATGACACGTACGTGACAGTCGTGAAACTTGTTTTCAATTTAATCTTCTATTTTAAATTTTTGGTTCAATTTAGTACCATATTTTTTAAAGCGGTCTAATTTTGTCGTTTCCAATTTGATACCAAATTAGTAAATAAACTTAATTACAACTTATATATACATGTTACAATAATTTATTTTAATATATACATCAAATCACTTCACCTAAATACTCGACTTATTTTAGTTTTTACAAGTGTAAAAAATTATAAAGGTAAAAATGTAAAAAATAAAATAATTTGAGTATTTAAGTGAGTGATTTGATGTATATATTAAAACAAATTATTGTAACATGTATATATAAGTTGTAATTAAGTTTATTTACTAATTTAGTTTCAACTTAAAAATTATGGTTACTAAATTGAACCAAAAATTTAAAATAAAAGACTAAATTGAAAACAAGTTTTACTACTGCCACGTGTCATGGCTGTAAATTGCCACATGACACGACATTAATCTAACACGTGACAAATTATAAATTTTTTTAAAAGAAATTAAAGATTAGAAAAATTAAAAAAAAATAAAATTAGGTGGCTTAACATGTGTCCTCTACGGACACGGTGTTAACTCCAATTTAACGAAAATGACCAAATTAAACATTTTTAAATAGTTGGGGTATTAAACTTAACCAATACAAAATATGAAAACCAAATTAAAATATACCAAAAAATTAAGAGACCAAATAAGTAATTATTGTTATGAATTATTAATGATTGTCCATTGATTTGATACATTTACTCATATGATTCATTACTCTTTATGGTAAATATTTGTATTAACTAAGTTGTTGATTTGTTTCCTTTATGGATTACATATTGTATCTATAAATAAGACTCTTCCTATCAATAATAATACACAGATCAGTTGCTCCCTATTCTCCATTCTCTATTATCTATTATTCTCTCTTCTCTCTATTATTCACTTTATTTCATAACACGTTATCAGCACGATGCTCCAACCAATTGAGGACTAGTGGAAGCTTTTTCTCTATAACGACAGTGTTATGCGTGTCTCAATCCAGGCTCTTTCTAATCCTTTCTCAAATTATAATTTTACCTTATATTCTTCCTCTTGTGATAAGAATTATTTAACTTTATCAATTTTCATCTTCGTCTTATTATTTTTATTTTTATTTTGACGGTGATTATTATTATTATTATTAATATAATTATTTTATGTGCTAGTTCTAAACACACGAAATGTTGCAAAATTTGGATTTGGGACCCTTGATATTATAAGGAAGAATTCCTTATAATGGATTTTAAATGTTGAAATATATTTAGATGCAATGGATATTGGAATACCATTAAATAAAGAAATAAAGCATCTAAGCAACATGACAAAAATATTGTGAAAAGAGATTTCACAAATATTGTGAATTGATTTCATGCCTATGTATGGCTGGCTGGACAAAGCAATAAAGCTTTTGATGAAAAATCATGAGATCCGCCTAATATGCTCCATTCCCATAAGTGAATGCAACAATCAATATTATGAATTTATTTCATGCCTTTGTATGGCTGAACAAAGCAATGAGCTTTTGACCTCAAGAAAATCATGAAACCTGTCCAAATTGGTTCTGCTTCATTCCCAGAAGTGAATGCAGCAACATTTGATTTATATTTTCATGATCGTGATCATGATCTTGATTTTGGACATGGTTATAAAGAAAATTTCAAAGACACATTTTGTCACCAAAAGGGGCACAATAATGTGAAAAAAAGGAAAATGTGAAAATATTGACAAAAAGATGAAAGTATATATTATCATTACGGTGGTAAAAGCCATTTGAGTTGTACTTATTGTACACCAAAGCATCTTACAAATAATGAGAAGAACATAGAAACACAATTTGCTTACAAAGATGGTGATTCTGATTATGGCCATATGGATGCTACTCATCTTGATATTGTTATTTTCTTTGCTAAAGCAAATGGAAGCATTGATCACCTCATTGATTATGAGAGTGTTAAAAAAAAAATCTCATATTGATATTTACGTTTATATGAAAAACGAATGTTTGCACTAGTACCAAAAGAATGTGCCTTATTGATAGTGCAACAACTTATACAATTCTCAAGAGTAATAAATTTTTCTCTTGTTTGATAATGTGAGACATCAATGTTAGTATTATTTATAGTACTACAAATATATTTGAAGACTCTAGAAGAGCTACCATACTTCTACCAAGAAATTGAATAGAAACTTATTAAGTTTCAATGATATTTGTCTAAATGGATATTATATTGAGACAAACAATGAAAAAGATATGAAATATCTTTATATCTCTATGATTGAGTTGAAAAAGAAAGTGTATTGGAGAAATTATCAACATTCTCTTATAGTTTGTACTACAAGTTTATTAGTACAATTGAAATGCATGTCATGGTAAACCAGAAATTTACAAATCAAAATGATTGAGTTATTTGACATGATCAGTTATTATGATGCGAAAAAAAAAGGTTGAAAAACTCATGTGGACATGTTTGAAGCGTGGTAGACCTATTGGTTCCAAAGATAAAAACTCTTGAATGAGAAAGTGAGTTAATATGCAAAATGACCTAATCGAAAAGGTTGAAATCCCAAAAGATTCATTTGACATAATTAATGGTTCGGTTCCAGAAGAACCTCAAGTACCTGAAATGGTTGAAATGATGAGATCTCAATAAATTATGTCATGAATCATAGAATATGGAACCAAAATAAAGTTAACATTGACGAAACTTTTACTTATAACATAGCGATGAATGTTATGAATGACAATGAGGATCAATAAGCAATGATCATTGAAGATTGTCGGCGAAGAAAAGATTGGCCAAAATGAAAATATGCAAAGAAGCATAATTGTATTTGCTTACTGAACGAAAGGTTTTTGGACGTATAGTTGGCACACCTGAAGTTGTGAAACTTGTTGGGTACATATGAATTTTTGCGCAAAAATCAAATTAAAAATGATAAAATTGTTAGATACAAAGCATAATTGGTTGCTCAAGGTTATTCACAAAACCTTGTATTGATTAGTGAAAAAACATGTTCATTAGTATTGGATGCAACAACATTGCAATATTCGATTATCCTAGTTGCACAACAAGGTTTGCATTTACATCTAATGGATGATGTTACAACCTATTCGTATGGTTCTTTTGAGAATCATATTTATATGAAAATCCCTGAAGGATTTTATTTGCCCAACAAGACAAATTCTAAAGAGGGATATTCAATAAAATTGAACATGCTCTTTTATTGATTAAAGAGATCAAGACGTGTGTGGCATAACCGTCTTTTTGAATACTTATTAAAATTGACATAAACATCGTTGGAATTCCTAATGAGCTCACAAAGGCAATTGATTACTCAAAGAAATAATTTGAGATGAATGATCTTTGAAGGGCAAAGTCTTATTTGAAATTAGAAATTGAGTATTTAAAT
>Ga0214545_1011940_pt1 | contig 11678 bp, 9 predicted proteins | sample CNSS4metaG_FD_160064 | JGI IMG/M metagenome (GOLD analysis project Ga0214545, IMG submission 160064) | Root nodule microbial communities from cowpea collected in UCLA plant growth center, Los Angeles, California, USA - CNSS4 | ecosystem: Host-associated > Plants > Roots > Nodule | place: USA... | reverse complement strand
CCTTGGCATGTGGCATGTATGAGATGGTTGGTAATTAAAGTGGCATGGTATTGGTATGAGATGAAATTCTATATTCATGGTTTGGAAAGGATGAGTTGGTATTGATTCTACATTCGAATATGAATGAGTATGGTTTATAAAGGTTGGTCTGAGATTATTTGCATGATAAATATTATTTGATTGTTTAAGCATGATTGGTCGAGGGTCAGTGCATAATTCCTTAAGATATCTAGGTGAGATTTCAGGGTCGTGTTTCAGTGGTCGGGACGTAATTCCACGACCCCTGTTAGTGGGTGTCCATGGTGGTGCCCCATCTGTATAATTTGGTAAGGATTCAAGGTAAGGTTGCATCCTGACACTCTAAGGAGTCAGTTAGTCTCACTTAGAGCAGACTGACTTTTGTGGTGAGAGTAGTAGGAGGCCCGAAACTCACTAAGGGCTAACCTTGTGTGTGAGAGATTGATTCATTGTAACACTTGTAACACATAGCTCGGGGGTGAGCAGAGGTATCCACCACAAGTGCAAGGATCCGCTGAATCCGACCAGATTATATGTATCTGGATGAGTTGAGTTGAGTCTTAGTGTGTTAATTGGAAGGTCATAACATGCTTGGATGATGTATGTATATTGGACTGTGAAAGTATATTTGATTGCATGATAAAACTAATTTTGGCTCTAGCTTACCCTTCTGTTGTTTGTTGTATGTTTTGTGGTGTGGTCTTCTCTTTTGCAATGATCATCAACTTGTTGATGTGAGCAGAGGTGAGAACTCCTCGTAATCATCAGGGTGATGGAGGTTCCGCTGCATAGTGTGCTTGGACTGGATCTAGGTTTACTTGGACTTTGCTTTAGGGCTATGGCCCGTGTACCGCTGGTCTTTAGGCTTAAAATTCTAAATGTTGATGATTTATATTTTATGGCATCGTAGTGTGCCCTTTTCTTATTCAGGTTTTCTCTTGGATAATCATGAGGAATAGTGTCTACACTCTAGGACTTTGTTTCTAATACTATTCTACGTAACATTCCTTTTATTAATTAAATGGGGTGTTACATCAAACAGGTACAATTTGAGTACAAAATGAAATAAAAATAAAAATGATTTCATTTAAAATACAGATAATTTTATTCCTGAGTTAAAAATGATCATAATTTTCTGATATGGCATACAACAAGAAATAATTATATATTATTTGAGTGTAGTGTTATTATATGCGATGGATTCCGATTGAAGCATGATGATGAAAGAACATGAAGAATAGTCTCTAAAGTGTAAACAGGAGTGATGAAATTGTCATGCAATTTTAGATTTGGCGATAATGATTGGCATAGGTGGTTGTGGTTGTCAAACATGGGATGCAACTCAGGGTTCATCATACCTATTTGACCACTAATGCACCATCTTTGTTCCGAAGTAAACCAGACCAAAAGCACTCACTAATTCATAATGTCCATTTTTTATGCACCTTGTTGGATCCACGGAAAGACTAAACCATGTATTAAAAAATTAAACTGTCACTGAAAAAACCGACTCACCCTCATCACTAATCCTTCCTCGTCTTTCGATCTACGTGCAGCAGCAACCTGTGTTGGATTAAGGAAATTATTATGTATTAGCAAAGTACTAAACTAGATCTAGGGAAAATTATAACATGCTTACGACATAATCATGTATAAATGAGATGATTACAAAACAAGGGTGTGTAAGTTGCAACCGACAAGAGACAGGGCTAAGGTAATTGGGTTTAGGTGGTCACATGCATGGCATTTACTTTGTGAACAGAAACATGTCATTTACCCAAACACGGTAGACCCAAGGGAATGTAACGTTTCATCACAATGTTTCATCACGACCTCATGCATCTAATCACTGCCTGCCACGTGTATCCCCGTGGGATGCTTTACCGCTTTTATTCCCACGCCCTGTTTTCACCTACATTCCATTTGTTTACTTGAAAAAAAAAAGGTATAATTTTTTTAATAAGAAAAAGGTTTTGATCAGTATGTATTTAAGCGGTCATAGTCTACAGCATAAAAAACTGTGTCAGTGAGTGGGTGCTATAAAGAGTAGTGAGTGTTTAACGTTCATTTCGGAAGAAAGAAAGAAAGAAAGAGATGGGAAATTGCCAAGCCATCGATGCAGCAACACTGGTGATTCAGCACCCAAATGGGAAAGTAGACAAGTTTTATGTACCTTTGAGTGCCACACATGTAATGAAAACCAACCCTGGTCACTATGTTGCTCTTCTCATCTCCTCCACCACATTGTGTCCAACCAAACACATTCAAAATTGCCCCGATAAGAGTCACCACAAAGGAAACATCGTCAACAACAACAACAACCCAGTTCGTTTAACTCGCATCAAGCTTCTCAAGCCCACCGACAACCTTATTCTTGGTCAAGTTTATAGACTCATCACAACACAAGGTTCAGAAAGTGTTTACTTTTTTTCTTTGTTTATTCCAGAGTTTGAGCCTTTCATTGAAAATGGTTGTTGTTGGGTTCAGAGGTGATGAAGGGTCTCAGGGAAAAGCAAAAGGCAAAGATGAGGCAAAACGTGGTAGAGTCGGTTCAGAAACCAGATTTGGAGAAGGAGAAACTGCCAAGGAGGCCTGATATCGAGGACAATAAGGTAAAATAAATCCCCGAACATTTTTTTCTCTCTCATTTTCTCTTCCAATCATAGTTCATCATTCAGCCAGAGATTTGATATACTTGATGTGTATAGTCTCGTTATACCAATCAATTTTTCATTGTCGGGGTTTTTTTATTGTGAATCATTTCAAACCTCATCGTTGTATACTAAATTACTGGATTTTTTCGGAGAGATTCATGGTGTGCTGATTCGTAATTGGTGATGACATTCATATAATTAACATTTGTATTTGGTTTTTCAGGTAATGGCGAAACCTGAAAGAGGTCGAGCAAGAATAACCGCAGCAACTAATAATGGTGGTGGTGGCACAGCTAAGACAAGATTTTGGCAACCTTCTTTACAAAGTATCTCTGAGTCTGCCAGCTGATCTGTGTTTTCTATGTTACCCACATGTGCTGTGAGGGACAGAGAAGCAACTCAAAAAAAAAAAAAAAAAAAACTCCATGATTGCTTAGTCATGTGGAAATTAATCATAGTTCACTGAGCTTCAGAGGAGCCCAGAGCCAACCCAGATCATAAAATTCTCCTCAGTTGAGATATAATTGTGTATAGTAAAGTTGACATATTTTATCTGTTAGTGTAATTAGCTTTTACTCTCCATTTAAATCACCACTTTTTATTTTTATTTTTATTATTATTGTTTCTACTCTATTAATTGGTTTAACTAATACATATAACAATAAAATATATTAAAATATAGCATATTTTCTTTTTTTATTCATATACATGGTTTACCGATGTTCTAAAATTTTAAAAATAAGTAAAGTCTAATTAATGATGTTTTTGTTAAGGATTCAACTTTGAGCAAATCTTGAATTCAATACATATATAAATAAATACTATAGAGTTAAATTAAGTTTACTTTTTTTTTTTCCTAAGTTGATAATAAAGAACTTATCTAATTTGTATACCAAGCTGGGGTGAGAGATGCTTATTGATCATAAGCGACAATAATATTCCTCTACCATTGATAGGTCAACTCAGAATTACTGCAAAATTATATTTAAGAATAATTACTATAATTATTTTTTTCTTATCTTTGAATGTTGACATTAATATTAAATCTAACTGGTGTGATTGATGATATAAATTTATAATATTATTTACATCACATTGTTCATTCAAATTATTGGAATAAATTTGGTCACAACGAAAAAACATTGAATGGAATCGCTTGCTATTAAAATATATCTGCATAGGGTATAAATTAAACTGACGATGGTCTTTTATTATTATTTTTCTACACATTATTTAATTATTATGTTTATAATAGAAAGAGTCAATTGTTCATCACGGAGATGATCTAGTGAGGTTAAGAAAAATAATATATGGCGCGAAGATCTTGTGCAGTTGCGAAGAATATATGTGGTCACGATTATTGGTTAATCTTAATCATTAATTTTACGATTCATTGAATAATCTTACGTTTGTTTTTAAATTCATCGAGAAGAATAATATCGCCAAGAATATTTGAATATTTTAATTTAAGCACCAGTATATTTGTTTTCTGCATAAAAGATGCTCAAGCTTGCTCACAATAATCTCTTTTATTCGCAGTTTAATATTTAAGTTGTCTCTAAAATTTAATTATAAAGCTCTTAACAAGCTACATATTCGCGTCAGGCACATATAAATTTATAGACAAACTGTAATTATAAATAGCATTTACTTTGTGCATCAGAAAAAAGTATAAATATAAATATAAGCTAAAAGAAAACATTTTTAAATGAAAAATCTTCTTACATAACAACTAACAATTTATAGATCTAGATCATGCAACTTAAATATGAATGATGAAAATTAAAAATAAAAAATAAAATCAGACAAGTTGCGAACATGACTCAAATAACGTGTGTATTATCATCATAATTGATAAAGTGGTTAGTAATCATTAATTAACTTTTAATTTTAATCATTTATATGATAAAATATGCAACTCACGAACATATTTGTTAACAAAAATTATTAGTTACTATGGTTACTGATTTATATACTTATTTATAAGATAAAAAATTATTAAAATAATTATTATTATAAATAAAAAAAAAATTATAATTAATTATTGAATTAATTATTAATAATTAGAAATTAATTACTTATTAGTAAAAATTTTAATAACTAATGTTTATTGATCAATTTTATTTAATAGTTAAAATTTTGATAATTAAATTTTAAAAATAATTTAAAAATTAATTATAACGTTTTATTTATAATAATGACTTTTTAATAATAAATAATTTTTATTTTATAAATTGATATCTAAATTAATAATGATTAATAATTTTGATTACTAATTGTTAATAATATTATTTAGTCTTTGTATAAAAAACATATTTGATAAAATAAAGAAATAAAAAAGTATATATATATATATATATATATATATATATATATATATATATAAAAGAAGAAAAAGAATAAAATACTACGTTCTTTTTAAGGATGATGAATCAGACAAGTAAAGACATAAAAAAAATATGTTATGGAATATTTTTCACTTTTGTTGCATTAGGATAAAAATAATAATTAAAATGATATGAAAGAATATGGATCCTGACGTAAGAAGTATACCTTTTTAAGACACTAGGAATCAAAGTGGCTTGTGTACACATTGGTTGGTGGATAATTATGTCTTATATAATAAAATATTTAATTTTAAAATTTTCATCCATAAAAAGTCTTAATCGCAATTGGTCAATTTTCTAAATACATTTTAATACTTCAAATAATTAGTGTCAAAGATTCAACTTCTATTAATTAATATTTAAAGAACGCAATTGTATATTGACTGAACTTTATTCGATCAAAATTGCATCATTTATTCCTCTTTATTGTGCTTTTTTTTGTTTTTTATTTCTAATTGATGATAGATTTTGTTCCAAATCGTATAAACAAAGTTATTTTTGTTTTAAAAGTAAAGGGAATTCCTGATCAAGTACTTTCCTAATTATGCCACGTGTTGAACGAGAGATCATTACATATTAGTTTATATAATTATTATTGTCAATGAACCTGAAATTAATCCTCTCAAGTTAGAAGTTAAATGAAAAATAGTGATGATTATTTATAAAATTTTACTATTCTAGTCAAATAATTACAAGATTAACTTGCACTAAGATTTTATAGATTTATTTTTTAAAATATTCTTTTAATAGTTGTATCACTACAACTTTTCATTTTTGTTGGGATTTTTTCGACATATTATTTTATAAAAGAATTGTAAAAATATGTATCGAAAATCATAAATTAATTAGTGATACAAGAGGGTTAATTAAAATATATAACTAGAGTGTAATTTTAATATTACAAATTTGTTTTGGGAACTTTAAAAGTACAAATCCTTAGACATTCATCAGTGCAGAATTGCGTTTTTAACTCGTCTTATAGACTTCGGTTACTGTGGAACCGAAACCTATAAGGATACGGTGACATTTTTGAAAATTTTTGAACTTTTTTGCCTCGGGTCCCTATCCAACCGAAGCCTATAAGAGCTTTTACGCTTTGATTATCATTCAACTGAGGCCTATAACTTGTCAATGTTCCCCAAAATTTCAAAATTGCCACTAACAGCAAAGACTTTGGCCTCGGGTGGAATAGGATCGAGGTCTATACGACTTTATGCCTCAATTATTAATGGAACCGAGGCCATAGACCTTATTTAGGGTTCCAAATTCGCAAACCCTACACTTGTTCATCTTCTCTACGTCGACCCAAATTTTTCTCCTCTCCGTGAGCGTGGTGCAGATGTAGGTTCGTGTGTGCAGGTGCTTCCTCTACCATGATTGGTTGCTTCTGCCATGAATGCAGCTGCATTCTCCGCTGCCATGGTTTAGGTGAGGTCCATGGTGTTTCGTTGTTGCAGATATGTTTTTGGCTCACGCATGGAGGCTCGCGGTGAAGCTGCAGCAATGGTGGTTCGCTGCCTTTGTTTGTCAATGGAGGTGCTGCTGCCGTGAAGCTACCGCGTGAGATAAACTGGTGCAGATCTGCTCCAAGCGGGATGATGAATGGATCTGTTGTGGTGGTTGCGTTGAGGAGGCGTGGTGTGGTTGCTGCTGCGTGGTTCGTTTTGGTTGCAGATCTAGAACTTTTGTAGTGGCGGAGATGGTGGTGTACACAAAGTTGGATGCGCGAATGGTGGCTGGTGCGTGAATCTGCCATGGTTGGATGCGTGAAGATGGCTTCGGTTCTCATATACCCGAAACAAAAAAGGCCCTCTATGGCTCCAGTTCCTTTGCAATCGAGACCAAAAGACTTCTCCTTTTGGTCTCGTCCAAATATGCCTCGGGTCTAAAACCGAGGCAGAATGACAAAAATAATCGGGGTCAAAAGTTCTTACTACACTGATGATTTTTCTTTAACTTTTGAAATAAATTTAAAACGATAAGTTTTTAATTAATGTTATAGCTTGTGACTATATTTATTGAGCAATTGAAAATGGTTCTTGCTTGAAAATAATTAGTGTAGAAATCAGCCAAAATTGTTTTAAATCTAAATGCAAACTTATTTTCTCTTCATTTAAATATTATTTATGATTTATGCTAGTTACATATTAATTACTCTTATTAGTTTTCTATTTCATCAAATTTTTTCCATTATAATATATCTTTTACGAGTCAGAGTCATTACAACCTAAAAAAAAAAATCCTTAAAATGATAGAATATATTTTTTGATTAAATTAAAAAAAAGAGTCTATTAAGTTTTATTACGATACGTTATCTTCTTTTTAGAAAATATTCTTAATCAAATTAAAAATTTATTTATCAAGTTTTATTGCCATATATTGTTTTCATTTTTATACCAAGTTTTTAATTTCACTACAAAGAAGAATAAAAGTTGTAAACATTGATGTTGTTTTTATTATTATATTTTATTAAAAAAAGAGGTTGTGGATAACATAGCCTCCACTCGTGCAGTTGGTAGCATAAAAGTTTGTTTCACTGCACGAGGAGACCCCAGAAAATGCATAGAATTCCCTCAAAATGCCCCTACCAACCAACGCTTTTGCTTTTTCACTTTCTTTTCTTTTCTTTTCTCTGTCACACTCTCTCTTCTTTGTTCTTGTTTAAAAATACAGCAACATCACGTAATTCGTCCTTTCTTCCATCTCTTTTGTTTGTCTATATCTCTTCTTTTTCCTTAAATATGATGAACAATGATGCAAGATGCGAATACTTAATTCACCCAACAAATACTTTTTCTCTTTTTATATCATCAATATGGAGAATCAATGCAAGTACCGTCTCAGTTTAGCATTTCATATGTATACACATTTCTTTTTCTTTTCCAAATAAACAAACAAATGTGTATTTATCAAGATTAATCTAAGGTTTAACTTTTTGTTGTAGCAAGACAAGCTCAGCGTTCCGAAAATGAGATCCATCATCTTAATAATCTATTTATAAGCTCTAAACCTTTTAGGTTTGTTAAAAAAGTTATCAAGAATATTATATTCCTTATCTCTAGAATCATCATAATAATAGAAAAATAAGATAAAAACAAGGGCACGTAAGAATATACGTGAAAACTCCAAATTTTAAAAAAAATCACAGTGATTATCTAAAGACAACTAGAGAATAATATTATTTGAAAATTTATACAACACATACACTACTCCTATGTTCTTTGACCCCAAGTACACCCACACTTTTCAAAAATAAGAATTTAACCAAAATCTCATAACACTACTACAAAAGTATAAGAAAAGTCAAATATAAGCTCAAAGTGTCTTTGACTGGGGCAACAAACACCATGGACTTAGAGTCTATTATATAGTCATCAACATTCACTCCCTAGCTTATCTTAGGTGATGTGGAACTTTCCAAGAAGTATTATTTTCATCAGCACAACAATCTCCACCCTGATTAAAATAAACACATTCTAAGAATTTCCATGTACCATGCATCAATATGTTAAGAAATGCTCGTGTATAATCACCACACACTCTGTATCAATATTAGCCAATGCCCACACATAAACAACATACACTTTGCATCAATACTAACTAATGTCTACGTATAAACACCACACACCCTACATTAATATTAGCCTAGGTTCATGCATAAAAACACCATACACCCTGCACCAAAGCTATCCAATGCACATGTATAATCATAACACACCTTACATTAATATTAGCCAATGTACGTGTATAAAATTACTATACACCTTACATCAAAGCTAACCAATGCTCGTGTATAATAAGAACACACCTTGCATCAATATTAGTTAGTGCCCATGTATAAAATTAATGCTAGAAAAATATATTCTACCATTCACAATCTGCCCAACCAGGAGCTACCATGTGTCATAGTCCTCTGTAAGACCCGTAAAAATTAAATAATTAATTAATTAATTAATTAATAAGTGTAGGTAGTGGGAGCCTTTAAGGCATTAATTATTGATTTATATGATGTGGAAAAGTACTAGCTTAAGTGGTTGAGAGTACTTTGATTGTTTAAGAGGACTTGGGTTCAAGTTTTATGTATGCCAATTGTGTGTTATTTAATTTATTATTATTTTTAATAATATGCTTGATCATGTTGAGTGATAATATAATCATAGAATTATATTAAATATCATGAAACATTATTTGGTTGAATGGTTGTGCATTGAATTGGCATTGACATGGTCATGAGTCCAAACCTTGGTTATTCTAAATTAAACTTTCCTTTTTGCTAAAATTAGTTTTGGCATGAAGGTGAAAGTGTGGAGAAAACCCTAGATGAATGAGTAGCCAAGGGAGGCAAGACACCATTAAAAGACAAATTGTGAGAGAATAGAGGGGTTTGGAGGCTGGATTTTTGAGAGCATTGTAAGGTGCACGAAATTAAGAAAAAATAATGATTAGTAAGTGAATTAGAGGAGCTAAATTGAGGTGGTGCTAAGGAGACCATTGGTGATCAAAGGGGGAACTCTAGCATTTGCGTTTTTAAGCAAGGAAACTAGGTTAGGGGAGCTTTACACGTTAATTTTATGTTTAATTCTTATTGGTATGATAATTAGAGTACCTTACACGTTAACTTGATTTTAAATTTGATTGGCATTGCTAAATAGGGTAATTTCATGTGTTGATTATTTTAAGTCTGATTGACATGCTAAGTATGGTATGATTATTTATGAATTGTTATATTCCATTTAAAGTTTGTGGTTTTGGAAATTTCCAGAATTAGTATGGTTGGCAATGAATTGCCGCTAGATGATCCTTTTCTTTCTAGGCCATTTAGGGTTCCTGCAGAGGAACCACCTACCAAAAATAGTGTAAAAATAGCCTGTTTGACCAACGTTGACCGCCCTTGCCCAGAGTGGACTGGTTGACCAGTGTTGACTCATTGACTGTCCAGTGAGAGACTGCCACGTGTCAGAGCAGTCTCTCTCTCAAGCCAGAATTCTCTTTCCGCAATTAGGGTTTGGCTGCCGTGAGGGTTGCCGCAAGGGGCGTTTCCCAGGTTCCGATGGTGGCCAGTGGTTCTCCAATGGAGAATGTGTTCTACTTGCGTATTTGATATATTGCATTTTTCCAGTAATGTGGTTCGTGGAAGAGATGCAAGTTAACAGCGAAGCATTGGTGAATGTGGTTGACACAGGGGCTGGCTGCGAGAATCGTTTGAATGAGTGCAGGCAATGTGTGTCACGAGCAGAGGTGGTTTCCGAAGGTCGCAAGATGTTAATGGCAGATTTACGATGTTAATTTTGGCTCGTTCATGGACGTTGTGGTGCTTCAATGTTCTCGACTTATGCAGGTTCACGAACTCGAGTATGGAAGAGTGATGGAGGCAATGGAGTCGAAGAAGATGGAGGAGTGATGGAGGCAATGGAGTCGAAGAAGATAGAGACGCGTCGGAGGTGCGGGAGAGGGAGGCGCAATGAAGAAGATGGTACGGCAAGACGCGTAGAGAGGGAAAGGGAGGCGCGAATAGGACGATGCAGTCCGCTGTCCCGACGAGTGATTTAGATTAGGGTTAGGGTTTTGGTTGTGTGAAGGAGAGAGAGAGTGATGAGGTGTCATGTTTTGGTTGGTTATTTTAGTGAGTGGAAGATTGAAGACGTGACTTATTTTCATTGGTTAATCTAGTAAGTGGAGGATTGCCACGTGGCGAAATTTGGTGGACTAGAGTTTAAGTGACATTAGGGGTGCAACTTAGTAAAAAGAAGGGGTGCAGAACAGAAATAGAAAGTCCAATTATAGAAGGGGGTGTAAACCTAAAAACAGGGGATGCAGTTAGCTCCAGAAATATTCTTTTTTCAGAAATAGATAATCCAATTGGAAAAGGGGGTGCAAACATGAAAATTGGGAGTGCATTTAGTACCTGAACTATTCCTCTCCAAAATTTTGATTTTGGGACTTAAATTATGAATTAAAAGATTCATTATTTACACTCTTAAGGACCTAAATTAAATTACAGTTGCATTATAATCCTCAAAGATGTCCAATAATATAGTATGCCACTAAATATAATTTTTAAGCAAAAAAAATAATATTAAATTCTCAAAATTTAATTATTTAATGTGAGCAAAGGTTCGACTCATCATACCCTCCAAGCGGTTTGGAATCGGGCAGCGCCTGGCGATACGTGTCCCCCGCGAGGTGATTTTACTACAGTAGTATTGGTGTTCTTGATTCTGTGGGCATGATCTACAAGGCTTATGGTGATGCTTCAAAGGTGGGATTGTTGGTGTTCCTTGAGTTGTGGCTCAGAACGTATCCCTTGAGTTGTGGCTCGGGATAGGGGTTAAAGCACGTGGTATTGCTTGAGTTGTGGCTCGGAATAACATCTCTTGAGTTGTGATTTGACCCTACCAAGCCCAATTGCACCTTCAAGCCCAAGCCCAAGCCCATTAAAAGGCCCAATTACAAGATCAATGATGAAAAAGATTCAAAAGGGCCTCCCATTAAATGATCACAAAATCAATGGGCTTCTCACATTCTTTACATGGGCCAAAGAGATCATAAAGACTTGAAGAAGTGCATGTAAATCTAGTAGTGTAGATTTAAATTGGGCCATTGTTTGGGCTTTGCTTTC
>Ga0214545_1011939_pt1 | contig 11678 bp, 5 predicted proteins | sample CNSS4metaG_FD_160064 | JGI IMG/M metagenome (GOLD analysis project Ga0214545, IMG submission 160064) | Root nodule microbial communities from cowpea collected in UCLA plant growth center, Los Angeles, California, USA - CNSS4 | ecosystem: Host-associated > Plants > Roots > Nodule | place: USA... | reverse complement strand
ATCAGTATATACAGTGACAGATGAACCAATCAAATATGCTCTAAATTTTTCCAATGCATAAACTATAGCTAGCAATTCCTTTTCAGTTGTTGCATAATTAATTTGAGCTTCATTAAGGACTTTGCTAACATAGTGTATAGCATGAAAAACTTTGGATTTCCTCTGTCCTAACACTGCTCCTATGGCATAGTCACTTGCATCACACATTAACTCAAAGCCTAAATTCCAATTAGGAGCAATTATCACAGGAGCTGAAACCAATTTCTGTTTTAACAATTCAAATGCATGCAAACATTCAACATCAAAATTAAAAGGTGTATCCTTGTTGAGCAGATTGCTGAGTGGTTTGGCAATTCTGGAGAAATCTTTGATGAATCGTCTGTAGAACCCAGCATGGCCTAGAAAACTCCTGATACCCTTCACATTTTTGGGTGGTGGCAGCTTTTCAATGATCTCCACTTTAGCTTTATCAACTTCAATACCTTTAGCAGAGATTTTGTGGCCCAGCACCACACCTTCAGTTACCATAAAATGGCACTTTTCCCAATTCAAAACCAGATTGGTATCAACACACCGCTTCAGTACGATGTTTAAGTTTTCCAGGCATTGATCAAATGAAGCACCAAATACAGAGAAGTCATCCATAAAGACTTCTATGCATTTTTCCACCAAATCAGAGAAAATTGCAAGCATGCATCGTTGAAAGGTTGCTGGTGCGTTACACAATCCAAACGGCATTTTCCTGTAAGCAAACACACCAAAAGGACAAGTAAAAGCAGTTTTTTCTTGGTCTTCTGGATCCACTGCAATTTGATTATAACCAGAATATCCATCCAGAAAACAATAGAAAGCTTGCCCTGCTAACCTTTCTAGCATTTGATCCATGAAAGGTAAAGGAAAATGATCTTTCCTAGTGGCCTGATTTAATTTTCTATAATCTATACACATTCTCCAACCTGTGACTGTTCTAGTAGGAATTAATTCATTTTTATCATTACAAATAACAGTCATACCTCCCTTTTTTGGAACTACCTGGACCGGGCTGACCCAGGCACTGTCGGAGATTGGATAGATCATACCTGCATCAAGTAACTTCATTACTTCTTTCTTGACCACCTCTTTCATGGTTGGATTCAATCGCCGTTGAGGCTGTGCTACAGGCTTGTAGTCTTGCTCCATATGAATTTTGTGCATACAGTAGGATGGACTAATTCCTTTAAGATCAGATAAAGTCCAACCTATTGCACCCTCGTTGGCTTTAAGAACTGAAATCAGCTTTTCTTCTTCAGAAGCCGTTAAAGCACTACTAATCACCACTGGTTTGTTACCTCCATCTGCAAGAAAAACATATTTTAAATGAGGAGGTAATACCTTTAGCTCCAGCTTCTGACTTTCAGTTCTATTTTCTTGTTGCAATTTCTTAAGCTGTATTTCATTTGATGCAATTTCTTTTGCTGAATTTAGATGTGTTAGGTATTCATCAACTTTCTTTTCTTCATCTTCCTCCAGATCATCACAAGCACCAATCAAAGCTTTTTCCAATGGGCTTGCCTTTGTCAATTGCTTCCTGGATGACAGAAAAATTTCATTTATCACATCCATCCTGAAGCATTGTTGCTTGTCCTTCGGGTGCTGCATTGCTTCAAATACATTAAAGTTGACTTCATCATCTTGCACCTTGACCTTCAATTTGCCACCATCAATGTCAATAATGACCTTGGCCGTCTTCATGAAAGGTTTTCCCAGTATTAGAGGAACTTCAGTGTCTTCCTCAATATCCATTACTACAAAATCAACTGGGAACATGAATTTGTCAACCTTAACTAAGACATCCTCTGCCACACCATAGGGATACTTCATGGATCTGTCAGCTAGCTGTAATGTCATCCGTGTAGGCCTCACTTCCAGATCTCCTATTCTCTTTAGCATAGACAAAGGCATCAGATTTATACTGGCACCCAGATCAAGCAATGCCTTTCCCACTGGTAATGTCCCGATTGTAACTGGAATAGTGAAGCTCCCAGGGTCTTTAGATTTCTGAGGTAATGATTTCTGAATTATAGCACTACACCCTGCTTCAAGCTCCACTGTCTCTTCAGAGAATCTTCTCTTTTTTGTTAGGAGCTCTTTCATGAATTTTGCATATGTCGGCATCTGCTCCATAGCTTCCACAAAAGGGATGTTAATCTGCAGTCGCTTGAAAATGTCCATGAATCTTGCAAACTGCCTTTCCTTGTCTTTTTTGGAGGGATTTTGAGGGTATGGTAGGCTCTTCAACTGAGGTACCTGTTTCTCACCCTTCTCCCTCTTTTTCTCCTCACCTTTATTTTTTTCTTCTTTTTCTTCTCTTTTATTTACAAACTCTCTTTTATTTTGTTCTTCCTCTCCCTCACACTCATTTTTTTCATTCTCTCTCTCTTTTTTCTCCAACACCTCCTCCTCTACACCCAGGTTGTCTCCAATCCCTCTTCCCACAACTTTACCACTTATGGTGGTAATTGATTTACAATGCTCCTTGGGATTAGTTTGTGTGTTGGCTGAAAATTGACCTGCCTGCTGATTTGATAATTATTTCGCCAACTATCCAACCTGTGTTTCAAGATTTCTGATTGAAGCTTCTGTATTTTTCTGATTGGTCAAAGAAGCTTGCATAAACTTTTCTAGAGTATCCTCCAGTTTAGTTGTTCTGTCATGCACATAAGGATACTATTGTTGTTGTTGGTAAGGAGGTTGTCTGTTTGAAGGACCAACATCTTGCTTCCATCCAAAATTCTGATTTTGATTATTTCTCCACCCCTGTGAAAAGTTATTATTGTTGGAGAAATTTCCTGGTCTTCCTTGGTTACTCACATATTGAACTTCTCCTTGTGAGCTACTCTGATATGAACAATGACCATTTGAATGATCGCCTCCACAGAAGTCACATCTCATGGGTTATTGACTGGGAGATGATTGCACAACTTGCAACTGCTTGGGTAATTTAGACATCTGCTTCGTCAATGCTTCAATCTATTGAGTCAAAATTTTATTTTGAGCTAAGATTGCATCTTTAGTACTAAGATCAAGCACTCATTTCCTCTAAACAGTTTGCCTATTATGCTGAGCTTGATGATCTGTGGATGCTAATGCCTCAATGATTCTTGTTGCTTGCTCCGCATCTACACTCATCATTGTTCCACCTGCTGCTGCATCTAATATCATCTTGGTATCAAGCCTCAGACCGTTACAGAATATGTTCAGCTGAGCAATATCTTCAAATCCGTGATTTGGGCATTTCCTCAATAAAGAATTGAATCGCTCCTAAGCTTCATAGAATGGCTCATCTGGTCCTTGCCTAAACGTCGAAATATCAGCTTTGGCTTTGATGTAGCGAGATGGTGGAAAGAATCTGTTCAAGAATTTCTCCTCAACATCCTTCCAGCTGTTCAAACTCTGGTTTGGATGTGACTTAAGCCATTCCTTTGCTTTACCTGCCAAAGAAAAAGGAAACAAACGCATGTATACATGCTCAAGATCTCCTTCTTGAAAGCCCATGGTTCCTACCAATTCGTAGAATGTAGAAAGATGAGTATATGGATCTTCATTATCCATTCCAGTGAATTGATGAGAACTGATTAAGCTGAGGAAGGCTGGCTTCATCTCCAAAGTTTTGGTGGTGGATGGTATTGCTATGCTAGAAAAATATCTTGGCAATTGTTGCATAACATAGTCTCCAAGTGCCTTTCTGGTTGGAGCTGGTCTTTGATTCTCCATGTTTTTTGCTTGAGATATGACGGAAGTACTGGAAGATTTTTCCCTTGTCTTTCCTTGCTTCTTTCTGCTTTTGCCTCTGTTCCTTCTAGCTGTCTTTTCTATTTTCGGGTCAAATGCTAATTGATCTTCAGGAACCTGACCTCTTAAAAGCATAAATCAAAACAGCTCAAGCAAGGATTAGTACAAAGGAGAAAATTGAATAAACTATCCAATTAAGAAACTATACACAAAGCTGGATGAGATAACTAGAAATTTCAAAAGAACACCGTTCCCCGGCAACGGCGCCAAAAATACTTGTTGGTCTCTTGGCAAGCGTACCAAAAGTCAATTGTAGTACAATGATTTAAAGTAAGAGTGTCGAACCCACGAGGAACGAATTCAGTGAAAATTACTAATTATCTCAATCAGCATATATACAAAGACTTTAATTTGAATTGACATTAACTATTGCATAAAATGAATATAGTAAAAGCGGAAAAGTTCAGAAAAATACAGTAAAAGAAACTGGGATTGAATTTCATCTATCTCCTTTGTCTGTAATCTGAATGAATATAATATATAACATCTGAAAATACCAATATTGATGCATACTCAAAAATCATTTATACTGATCCCTCACGTATAAAATTAATAAGATTAGTTCCCTGAATATTGATTCCTCACATATTCAACAAACTATCTAGCATTACGATTGAGTGTTGAAAGCAATTGATAGATTGAGATCTATTCCTAGCATCACAATATATCCAGTATCATTATTCAAATCAGATTTTCAGAAATACTTTCCACTCGGATCTAAAAATCAAAATCAAGACATCTATTGATCAGATAGAATCAAGCATTAAGAACAGAATAATATTACCAACATTGAGTAAAAATAGTAGTGCTATATATAAATATCACCAGATTACATCCAAGTTTGAGTAGACTACATTCAATCCCAAAGGAGAAGATTAGCCACTCATGGTAGCTATCAAATCCTAAGAACTAAAGAAGAAGAAGAAGAAAATATGAATCTGTTTGCTCGTGGTTAGCTCTGCAGCAAGTGTGCGCTTCTTCTCCAATTTCTCCAGCTACTCTGTAGTTCTACACCTCCAAAATATATATACAGCCCGAATTCTCGCTTGGGCTACTGAATCTCGCTTGAGCGAGATAGAGTACTTCAGCATGAAGGAAGGGTCTCGCTTGGGCCACTCATTCTCGCTTAGGCGAGATAGAATTCTTCAGGTTGAAGAAAGGTCTCGCTTGGGCGACCATGTTCTTGCTTAGGCGAGAATTGAAAACTGCTCATGGCTTCTTCACGAAATCTCGCTTAAGCGAGATTAAGCTCGCTTGAGCTAGAAAGGCGAAAAGTGTCTCGCTTAGGCGAGAAGACTTTAATTTTGGGCGAGCCTGTCCTAGCTTGAGCGAAACACCTTGGCTCTGAGCGACCTGTTGCATATTTTCCTCCTTTCCTTCTCCATTTCTTGCTTTCTCCTTCACTCTTCTTGAGTTCTCTTTAATCTTTCCTGAAAAACACACAAAATAGGATCAAATGATTTCTTTAAATCAAAACTTGGAAGCATGTGATTGAAACTTAGATTTAGGGAGAATCAATATGAAATGAACACAAATTAAAAGCATAAGTGCCAGATTTTGTTATGAATCTTTACTGAATTTTGGCACTTATCATTGCTCTACCCACACTAGGTTTTTCAAAGCCTTCATGTAACATCCCGTTAGGATATTACTGGTTTAAATAAATAAAACAATTAATATCAGAAAGATATCGCAATTATAAATAAACTTCATTTCCCAAAAGCGCGGGAAATTTAAACTTTTATAATTTCAAGATTTAATTCCAAATCCAAGATTACACAAAACTGAATAATGCAGAACGGTCTCATAGACTTTTACATTTTATTTCAAAATACAAATAACATAAAGCCATAAAAAGTCTCCCATGCTATCCCCCGCTCCGTATCTATGCGTCACCGGCACCACCTGCATCAACATCCTCTGCTCACATGTACCGCGTACACGATCAGCGCTAAACACAAGCAGATAGGGTGAGCTTATGCAATCAACATACATCATAACAATAAATATATAACCAACCATATAACTATATTTTCTGCAAATAACCAATATACAATCTCTTTCTCTAGTCTCTATCGTTTGGCCACAACCAGACCATTCGTGTTCTACCTCTTCTAGTGATTACTCCAAGATAATTTGCTGCCAAACCTATCGGCCACAATCGATAGAGCACGTGCGGGAACCAATGCCACGGATCATACACCGTAACGCCAGGTGGAGTTCCCATTTACGAACATAGTCTGTAATGTCCCAAGACTACCAAACTCGTCAGCGATTTACTGAGGAGAGCAATCTATCTGGACCCATCCGTACTGTCCACAACCAGCACACTCACACCGGTAACACTCGCCAACCCGAGCTTAACTCAAGGGTTCCTCGTGTTCATCCGCCATCCCGAGCTCAACTCGAGGGATGCCATTCCGAGCTCAACTCCAGGAATGTACGTGCTTAACCCTATCCCGAGCTCAACTCAAGGGATACGTTCCGAGTTCAACTCAAAGAACCCAGCAATCTTACATTTGAAGCATCACCAAAAGCCTTGTAGGTCACCCTACAAAGTCCAATAACTAGGACTTACAACCGCCAAATCACCTAGCGGGGGACACGTACCACTAGGCGCTACAACTTCCAGACCGCCTGGCGGGGGACACGTACCGCTAGGCGCCAAGCGCCTCAAAACACGCAATTACAGCAGCCACCGCCTGGCGGAACAGACCACATCGCCAGGCGCCAACTCTCTAGTAGACCTCAAGTCCTGCAGATATCGCCTGGCGGAACATCCTTCACCGCCAGGCGCCTCGCATCTTATAGATCTCCCTGGAGTAGAACTATCGCCTGGCAGACTTAATACTACTGCCAAGCGCCATACCAGTACCTGCGTTGTACTGGTTTAAAGGGGTCAAACCTGCTCCCATCATTCACTTTCTACTTCCAAATTCTAGCTAAGTTATCACCACTTAGGTACATCACCCCTCAAGTGACTAATTCCCTATCCAAATTTCCACTTCCATTCATGTAATACATCCCAGTATGCTTGATAAAAATACACAGATTTATCTTATGTTAATATTTCTCACCCTACCAATTCACAATTCACTCATTACCATTACCAAGTTTGTCTCTAATTTCCCATTACAATTACCTAAAGCCTGCCAACAAATCCTTCCACCTCAACTCAATCCTCTAACTAATACATTTCTCATTCACCACTTAACATTCCCAATTTCATTCACTCTTCAACCTGAACCTAAAAAATCCCCCACATCCTCACTGTCTCGCGCAACCACACAGAAATAATATTGCTGTGAAGGCGCCTGGCGGCAAAGCCCGTGCCGCCAAGCGGCACATAGATTTCTGGACAATTTCCCAGTTTTGCAGCCCTTGCAAAATAATCCTCATACCATCTGGATGCCCTTTTTTTCTCTATCTCAACCAGTCCTCTCCAAGATCCTAATGCTAGTGCCATCAATCATCACTTAGTCTAATTCCAACAAAATTCGTTTTATTATAATTAACTTTGTCCAGTTCAGTTCTACCAAATCGCCAATATCCAACCCTAACAATTCAATTACACTGTTCCATCATATTAAACCATTCATTATGCTAAAAATCAATGGAAATCAAGTTAGATCATCCCGTAACCACTACCCCTTTGGTTTTCCTCGATCAACTTAGTCCAAAACACCCAAAATCACACAACATCGAGCCCAACAGACTCGCATCGCCTGGCGGAAATTCGTCACCGCCAGGTAGTTCATCAGAGAAACCTAGAAAAAAACCAAGAACGAGTTATTTTTACCCGCGTCGCCTAGCGGTTCAACCAATACCGCCAGGCGCTTCATCCAACAAACCCAAAATTGGGTAGGATGCCATGCGTCGCTTGGCGACCGGGAGTGTGCCGCCAGGCGGTTCCTCTCCCAGGAACCCAGAACACGTATAAATGTATGTGCCGCCTGGCGGCTATGAACAGCCCGCCAGGCAGTTTCTGGAAAAATTCCAGAAACACAAAAATTTAACCAGAAACATACAATAATCAAACAGTTTAATACATTTCATGCAACTCGAATACAGGCATAAAATTCTAACATATAAAAACTCCCCTAACCTGGTTTCCTTATTAAAAGTTTGAGAATTCCAATAAAGTTCCTCTTTGCTCACCCAAAGTCCCCTTAGTTCTTCCTCCAATCAGCCACAATTATGCACTCAAACCTCACCACTATCTAATTCTCGTGCTCTGCTTTCTAAGTACACATACAACTTGCCAAAACCCTTCTCCTTACCTCACATTGGCCTTTTAAAGGTGTCTTAAAGCTAGGTAATAACATAAAAACGAATCTAAGGCTTAATGGTGATGTTTATTGTCATTCATTGACCCTTTATGATCCGTTTCTCAGCCCCCCTCTTGGCTGCTATTTTCTCTAGGGTTTACGTCAACCCTTCACCTTCATGCCAAAGCCAAAAATAGCAAAAAGAATGTTTAATTTGGGATTCTCCCAGAGTTGAACCCACAACTATACAATGCCAAATCAATGTCAAACCATCATGCCAATTCATATTTCATGCTAACTATCATCATCCAATTATGATATTATTTCATAGCATGATTAACATATATTAAAATAATAACGAATAATAACACAATATTGGCATACATAGGACTTGAACCCAAGTCCTCTCACATAACCAAAGTACTCTAAACCATTTGAGCTAGCACTTTTCTACGTCATACTCATCATAATTTAATGTCATAAATGATTTTCCCACCCGCATTTATTAATTAATTATTTATTTAATTAATTAAATTCCACGGGTCTTACACTTCACATAGAGAGTTCTCAAGTATTTAAACTTCTCAAACTTTTGTTTTTGTAAATGAAAGCCTACCACTTTATTTATAGAAGCCTATTTAGAAATTATATTAAGAATATGAAAAGTTAAGACACAACTTCCACCGATAATCGATTATCATAAGTGATAATCGATTATCCTAGAGTAGTTTCTGAAAAACATTGTTTCGCACTGATAATTGATTATCCTAAAAGATAATCGATTATTCTAGAGAAGTTTCTGAAAAATTAAAAAAATACTTATGTTAATCGATTATCACTAGCTATGATAATCGATTATCACAATGCGTTTTGTAAAAATAAAACCTTCCCTCAATGCTCTATTGCTTGGATTTTGCCTTTTGACTCTTTACCTACTAATTTAACTATTTTAAATGACACACACATATTACAAGACTTAAACAACTAAACTCTTAAGTCTTCAATTGATCTCTTGAATTCAAGCTCCATGCATTCTTTAAGTCTTCAACATTTCTCCATAAGTCATCATCATCATCAAAACTCCTCATTGAAGAAAGATGTCCATCTTCTTCTTTTTGTCCACACTATGTTTAGGGTTTGGATATTTCCTATCTCATGGGCACTCCATAGGCTTGGTCTCATACATTCGCCACAATGGTCTCGCTGTTATCCTTTGTTGTTGTTCTCGAACCTTCTCTTTGTTTCGCTTCTTCTTATTTACAAGTTAGGAATTTTGATTTGAAGGTTATCTGATATACATTTATGATCGAACGAAGAGGTGGATGTTAAGGAAGAGGCAAAGGAAACGGAGTATGGAATGGAAATGGTGTTTGATTCATATATCGATGAAAAACTTTATTTTTTACTTAAATGGACTCCTTTATACCCCTCGATGAATGGTTTGCGGTATGATATACATTATTGTAATTTGTATACAAGAAGAATCAAATCGAATGTGATAAATTGAGTTCTAAAATTATGAAACATAAGTTTTTGGAATTAGATCTATAATCCCAATTTTTGAGTATTACTAAAGGATCTATGGCCACTACTACATATATGATCATTAGTAACATTTAAGAAACGTTACTAAAATATAAAAAAATGTTACTAATATCATCTAGTAACATTATATCAAATGTTACTTATATCCTATGTTACTAATAACTTTTAGTGACATTTTTACATATCAATTGAGACATTTATAAAATTGTTACTAAATAGCTTTAGTAACATTTAATTAATAAAAATGTAACATTTTAAAATGTTACTAAATTTTTTAGTAACATTTTTTATATAAAAAAGTAACATTATAAAAATGTTACTACGTATCGTTAGTTATATATATTTTTTAAATAGAGACATTTTCAAATTGTTACTAAACAATTTTAGTGATATTTGTTTTTTATAAAGGCAACATTATAAAAATGTTACTATAACTATTTTGTAATATTTCAACAAATGTAACCAAAAAACACATAATTAATATTAAAATACTGCACACCAACATTTACATTGCATGCTTCTTTATTGTAATGTTGTCATCCAAAAAGAAAGCCACAAAATCAACTATTTTATTTTAACAACACAGCAGAAAAATCAACTATAATTATGCAATATTGAAGATGACACAACCTAGTTGGTAATGACTTCAAAAGTGCCACATGGGTCTACAGGGAATCCATGAGGTTGACACAAGAGTTTTAACAAAGGAAGTTCCTAGCCAAAATGAAATTCAAAATAGGCTTATAATATCAATGTAACAGAGAAATCAAGAAAAATGACTAGAGTTCTTCTAAGGCACATAACGTTTGGTTCCTCTAGTTTTCTTTCCTATAAGATTAGAGAAACAAAGAAAAAATTATACAAAATTATGCATAAGAAAAAGAAAAACAAAGTAAAGTCAATTCAAATAATAGAAAAAGGCAAATAAATAGCACTAGACATACCTTTTTAGTCAAAACTTCTGGTTCAGAACCACCACAACCAATCCCCACCACCCCTTCCAAAAACCTGAAAAGAGTACCATCAAATCAATACCCTAAGAAGCTCCATTTAAACACTCTTCCTTCGTCCTTAAGTATCCTTGCTTCACAAACACATAAATATATACACAGAACCAATCATTAAAAATGTAATGTTTTTATAGAAAACATATAAGTATCCTTGTTGCATCCACTAGTGCATCTCAGTCTTCTATTACAATTGACTTAATGGAGTTTTAACAAAAAAAATGTCTGTTTAATATGCTTTTCAATTTAGTTTTCAACTATCTTTTCTGTTCATTTGTTCAAATTAAAATAGAGAAGGAGCTGCTAAAATATGTTTCTAATCAAAGGCAATAAAGAAAGTTACCATCAAAGAGTCAGTTCTTCCCCATTTTCATAGGGAGCTACCTAGGGTGAGAAAATAAGTGAAAAGAATGATCAATGAAGGATTTTATCTTTTATTATGAGAGAAACATGTATATATATATATATATATATATATATATATATATATATATAATGCAGAATAACGGCAATGAAAAAGGAAAAAGAGAATAGAAAAATAAAGCCTAACAGATGGTTAATAGAAAGCTATAGCTAAGACTAACCTTGTGTAAGACCCGAGAAAGACTTAGGATTTTTAGGTAAGATTATAAAGTGAATGATGCTTAAAATGGAAGAAGTAATTTAATTATTGAGTTAGGATGTTGTTTATTTAATTCAAGTATTTAATCTAATTATGATTTATTGAAAATGAGTGTTTATAAACTTATAAGCGCGTATGAAATCATGAATAAGCATATAGCTTAATGGTTGTGGTATGTGTTATGTGGGTAAGGACATTGGTTTGAACCTGGTTCGTGGAAATGTAGGTTATTTTTCCCTTGCATTTTTTTTTCTTTTCTCTCTCTTTCTTTATATTAAGTTTGGTCACGTGCAGTGCTTATTTTTCTTTGCCATTACAACTTGCGTGTGTATATATATATATATATATATATATATATATATATATATATATATATATATTTTTTTTTTGATATTTATACAGATT
>Ga0214545_1011938_pt1 | contig 11679 bp, 10 predicted proteins | sample CNSS4metaG_FD_160064 | JGI IMG/M metagenome (GOLD analysis project Ga0214545, IMG submission 160064) | Root nodule microbial communities from cowpea collected in UCLA plant growth center, Los Angeles, California, USA - CNSS4 | ecosystem: Host-associated > Plants > Roots > Nodule | place: USA... | reverse complement strand
TATATATATATATATATATATATATATAAATATATATATATATATATATATAAATAAAAAGGTAAATAAAAAGAAATTCAACCCACATTGTTAGACACATGGTTGTGAATTTTTGATTTTATAAAACATGTCAACTCATAATTTTTGTTTTTGTTGAGCTTGAATATCTGCAACACCGATCATATAAACTCACGCTAAGGTTATTATGTATCGAAAATTGTAACTGTGAATGAAAAGGTTCTTATAATTTGTTTATTAGAGAAGAGGTACACAAAGAAGTTTTTTTAACTTACATATATGGAACTCCATGAATACATAGATTGGTGAGTTATTTAGTATCTTTTGGTTATGCCACTTTATTTTTTTAATTTTTATTTTTATTGGTAATCATTTACCAGCCATTTTTTAAAATAAGTAAAGTTAGGTCAAAAGTTTTATCATGTATTTTTTAAAATTTTTATTAATTTTAAAAGATTAAAAAATATATTTGCTAACATTGTTAACTTATTTTTGGTTCTCTAATGTTAAAAAATTCATATATTCAAATAAAATTGAAGTTAAATTATTAATATATCTGGTTTCTTTAATTAAATTTGTCCACTTAAATTAATTTTATAAAATAAATAATTTAATTCTTTTCATGTCAACTGTAAGGCCCGTTAAGATTACTCCTTATCTTTCAGCCCTAAACTAAAAGGGTTGTCCTGGTAAGTGGGCTTAAGGGCTGGCCCAGTAGATAAAACCATCATTCGTTGTCCTAAGTCTCACTTTTCACTCATTTTCACAGAACCTAGGTCTGCAGCCATCAACCCTTCTGCTAGGGTTTATTCACTGTCACGTTGAGCTAAGGGAGATTGCTACTCCATGTAAGTATTCCTTCTTGTTTGTACTGGTCCCTCTTCACCTTATCAAAATTTCAATTGAGAGCCTCTGCTAACTCCATCCCCTGGTTTTGTCCCACTATGTTTTCAGCCCCATAGTTCGTCCTTAGAGCTGTTGTAACCGTGGTCGTGCCGCCAAGATCTCTACTAAGCTTTTCCAGGTACGGGGAAGTTAGAGTTTTCAAGTCTTGAACGATTTTCTGGCTGGTTTGATGTTTGTTGGATATTGCATGAACTGTATGTCTGTGATGAATGTGTGAACGATCTTGGACTATTGCTTGGGTATGGATATGTGTTGTTGCAGGAAAGGCAGTGGCGAGATCTGTCAATCTCGCCCAAGCTAGGGTAACTCGCCTAGGCAAGACTTGCAGGAGCAACCAGGGTTGGCGGAGGACTCTGGTTTTGAGCGAGGCCAGTCTCGCTCAGGCAAGAGCCACTCGCCTAAGCGAGGAGGAGTGAAGGCCTGGAACGCTGTTGTGGTCTAGCCCAGGCGAGGGACGCCATTGTTGGGCGAGAGGTTGTCTCGCCCAGGCGAGCCTGGACTCGCCTAAGCGAGCCTGCGAGGAAATCCCAGCATTTGTCGCGATCTCGCCTAAGCGAGGGTCTATCGCCTAAGCGAGAATACCCCTCTCGCCTGAGCGAGGGCTCTTGGCTTGAGCGAGATATGCTGCAGGTTGGATGACTCTCTTAAATTGGTAATTAGATTGTTGGTTATGATGTGTTTTGTATGAGGTATGAATTTTGTGAATTGAAAGGCATGGTATGATTTGTGTTATAAATTTTTATAAATGATTATGCATGTTGGGAGGAGATTATATGTGGGGGAATTGTGAGCTTGGCATGATTTCTACATGAATTGTACATGAGAAGTTGGATACATATGTATGTGCGTGTGGTCACAAACCTGGCATGAGCAACAATGGATCTTGATGGTTGGTAAACCTTTGGTATGGTTTTGGTATGAGGATAAACACTTTACTCATGATTGGGAATAGCGAGTTGGTAATGATTCAACATATGGGAAATGAGGATTTGGTTATGGATTTTGGTGTGAAATCTTATGTGCAACGTATGTGTAAATTCTTGGCTGTTTATGTATGTTGGTCCGTGTCAGTGCTTAATTCCTTGGAGTCTCTAGGTGAGACTTTCAGGATTGCGCTTCAGTGGTCGGGACGTAATTCCATGGCCCCTGTTAGTGGGTGTCCATGGTGGTGCCCCATCTGTATAACTAGGTAAAGATTCAAGGTAAGGTTGCATCCTAACGCTCTAAGGGGTTAGTTAGTCTCACTTAGAGCGGACTGACTCCTGTGGTGAGAGTAGCAGGAGGCCTGAAATTCATTAAGGGCTAACCTTGTGGTGAGGGAAAATTGATTCATCGTAACACTTGTAACACATAGCTCGGGGGTGAGCAGAAGTATCCACCACAAGTGCGGGCATCCGCTGAATCCGACCAAGTTATACGTATCCGGATGAGTAGAGTCGAGTCGTAGTGTATTGATTGAAAGTCATAACATGCCTGGTTGATGTATGGATAATGAATGGTGAGAAAATATATTTTCACTGTATGATAAAAATGTTGTTGGCTCTAGCTTACCCTATTTATTGCATGGTTGTCTTGTATGTGGTTCTTCTTTCTTGCGATGATCATCAATTTAATTGATGGGAGCAGATGGGCGAGGTTCCAGAGGTCAGCAACGAAATGGAGATTCCACTGCATAGTCCGCGTGGACTAGTTTATATTTTCTGTATGAGTTCATCTAGGGCTGCGACCCACGAAATAGATGGTTTTAGATTTATATATTCTTAGTTAACTTTTTATCCCGTTTTCTTTTGGGCATCGTGGTGTGCCATGGATCGCTGGAGCTTGGTTTCAAACTCCCGGGCTGCGCTTGGATGTTATCTTATGCGACACTACATTTAATTTCACTTATAAATTAAATGGGGTGTTACATCAACTTACTCTCTAATGAATGAAAACAAAATTTGTAGTTTTAAACCGGAGTTATTTTCGATAAGTTGGTGAATCCGAGTAACCCTATTTTGTCATAAATAACACTTGAAATCAATAAATAAACCTCAATAATATAGTTGTTTAATAGAGTTGTTTACTGATGATAATCCATTAAAATGTTAACATTTCCCTTTCGAATAAAAGTTTAACTCAAACATTTGTACAAGTTAATATAATTCAGTGGCGGAGGATCGTTAGAGCAGCAGACCTCGGCACCGCTAACTTTTTCAATTTTTTTTTAATTTTTTAATTTTTTTTAAATTATATATTTAAAATTTGTTAAACTATTTATGTTTTTAAATTTTTTAAATTATATGTATATTTTTAAATTAAATAATTGTATATTGAAAAGTTAATGAAAATAAAATTAGATATTTTTTATTTCTTTTATAAGTTATAACATTTAATGTTAATAAATAATAATATATAAAATTAAATATAATAAAGAAGTAAAATTATTAATGTTATAAATTAATGATTGTTTATTGATTTGATACATTTACTCATATAATTGATAGTCATATGATTCATTACTTTATGTAAATATTTGTAAATAGTTGTATTAACTAAGTTGATTTGTTTTTTTTATGGATTACATGTTGTATCTATAAATAAGACTCTTCTCCCAATGATAATACACAAATGAGTTGCTACCTATTTTCTCATTCTCTCTACTCTATTGTTTCTTCTTTTCTTTATTATCTATTATTCTCTATGTTATTTGCTTTATTTCATAACAATTAAGATACTTTTTATTTTTTTTATTTTCATTGTCTTTTTAGTTTTTCACATGTTGTATTTATCTCTTACCCTGACCTGATTTCTTTTTGTTACTTACCACAAAAGAAAAAAAAGTAATCTCATGTCTCAAAATTGATTTAGTTATGATTGAATTATTTGATAAATTTAAGAATATGAAAAAACGATGGACAATCTGTTAGATAATGTAGTTTATTCAATTTTATTGAACGAGTGACAATAATGTTAAATATGTAAATTTTAAGTATGTAATTTTGGCTCCCCAAAAATTTTGGACAAGATCCGCCACTGATATAATTAGATTAGACACAATTCTGTAAGTAGCAGACATTTATGAAAAAAAGAAGAAAAAACTATATCAAAATTATAATTTTAGAAAAAATATAAATTGTTTATTAATTATTATAAATTATGGTGTATATTAAGCAAACAGCGGAGCATTAAAGATGATAGGAAAAAGTGTATTAGGCTATGTATGCTCTTTACCTAACATCGAGTTGGTGTAAAAAGCAAAACGTGATTGGGTAAAGCACACAATAATCGCGTTTGTGTTGTGCTGTGTTTGGTGCTCATGCATTGCTGAGTCTTCTGCCGACACTTGTTTAGTTTTGCTGTCATATCATGTCTTGCCTTGCTTTTCTTCCATTCAAATTCGCATTGCACATATTCCTTTTCACATTTTTAACACTTCCACCAATTTATCCTCCAAAATCATGACACCTGTATATTCTCTTTATTAAAAACAACCTTTATCTTTTTTTAAGCTTTCTTATTATTGCAAAATAATACTAAACTCAGAGAATAATGTAAGTTGTTAGCTATTTGGATCACCAAATATATTCCAATCACTTAAAACAGAGTTTTCTAACCTGAAAGTTTTATTTGAAATCTTAAGTTTGTTGTATTTAGTAAATAAAATTCGGTGGTTAATAAAAATATAGTGACAAACTGAAGATTCTCCACAGATAGTCTGACATACTTTCCCCTAATTTAAATATAATCTCATAAGAAGTATGTTGATGGTATATAACATGATATATCTATATTTATATATAAAAAGTTATAACAGTAATAATTAGGATATGATCAGTAAATTTAATCAGAACACATTTGTACATTCTTTATATCTTTATCTAATGAATTTATATATAGTAAGAAATTATATGGACCCTTGCAATGACTATTTTAAAAACTATATTTAAATGATTTATACTACAAGCTTTTACATCTTACTAAAATGGAAAAATAAGCTGGTATAATTCAATTGGTTTAACACTTCTATTTTATTTGAATTAAAAGATAAAAAAATAAATAAATCCAATAAAACATTTCAGACGATCCAGGCCAAGAAAAAACAGAAACATATTCTTGTTTTTTTCTTTTCATTTTTGTTCACGAAGAGGTTTCCTTCCCTGATATTTTAAACAAACAATAAAACTATTTTCATCGATCAAAACTATCAAAGGTTTTCTTTTTTTTATTTGGGTGAGTAAAGGAGTTATAATAATGATTGTTTAGTTGTAGTTTTACATTAGATTTTTTTTAATTAAATTAAAGGAACTATTTTTTTGAAGGGAAAGAAAGAGGATGGGAGATTTTTTTTTTAAATAAGTCCATTTTAAAAGAATTATACAAATACACTTATTTTTATTGTTTCTAAATTAAATATTTTTGTTGTGTATATCGTGAATTCCGATTATTTGGAGGCCATTTCCCTGTGCGAAACTAGCTCTTATTTTCTTTTTATTTCATTTTTCTAACAAAAGTGGACAAAAATTCAGTTTAGAATTGGCTGTGTGGAGATATAAAGATTTGGTTTTTCTATTTTTTTAAATGATATAAAGAGGGGGAAATAAAATTTTATCATCGTTTTGGGTGTGTGAATAACAGAAAGAACAAAATGAAGGAACCGTGGGAGGAAGAAGGGAGAAGAAAGGAAAGCGACCCATAATTTATTTGACTCTTGTATTATGCCGAGTACAAACGTACCCTAACTCATAACGATAACTAATATTTTATATTAGACTATTGCTATTAATGATAAACGAAGGTATTAGTATTACTCGCCCTATTTATCTCTTTCTCTTTCTTTCTTCTATTGTCCTTGTAACAGAAACAAGGAAGAAACCCCAGCAAGGAGGATTTGCAACAGAGGTTGGCACTTGGGACATTTGTACCTGCAAAAACGTTGTTTATCAATGGAGACCAACAAACAGCAGAGGAAGAAATGGTTCCTGCCACTTGTATTGTCTCTACTGTTGTTAACCTTACTCATACTCTTTTCCATCTTCGTCTCCTCCGATTCTTCCTCTCTGCTCTACCTATATCGTACACGTGCCAGAGTGGAAGAGCCTCGTTTCGTGGAGTCAAAGCTGAGGGTGTCTTCCACGTCATCCAGTGAATCCGTTCCCAGGATCGCGTACCTGATCTCGGGGTCAGTGGGTGATGGCGAGACTCTGAAGAGGACCCTCAAGGCCCTTTACCATCCCAGGAATCAGTACGCTGTGCACTTGGACCTCGAGGCTTCCACGCAGGAAAGATTGGAGCTTGCCAACTTCGTCAAGAACGAACCTCTCTTTACCAAATTGGGCAATGTTAGAATGGTTGTTAAGGCGAACTTGGTCACCTACAGGGGACCTACTATGGTCACTAATACCCTTCACGCTGCGGCCATTTTGTTCAGGGAAGGTGGACTCTGGGATTGGTTCATCAATCTAAGCGCTTCTGATTACCCCTTGGTAACCCAAGATGGTACGCTACCCTCTCCTTAACTTTTTTTTTCTTTTTCTATCTTCCACGACCAAAACTAGGTACTGTTTTTTGTTAGATTCGGTGGAGATTTTTTTGATTCCTTATCTTTCAAACGGGGCCGGACATTTATTTCTGTCTTGGCTGTTTCCCAGGTTTAGATTTTGTGTTCATGGATTTAAATGCTGGTTTGTTTTGGAATGCATTTCTGATATGTGATGTGAGAACCGAACTTGTTATCTTGCTGCTAATTTTAAGATAAGTTTAGAGACTTGCTGAATTTTAAGTTGGTCTGATCTGGCCCCAATCCGTGTCCAAAGTGTTCTATTTGTTGGTTTGCTCATCGATGAGTTGTTTGTTTTGTCAGCTGAGAGGCTTGTTCCTCTCTCTCTTCTTGTGGCCCGGGGTGGTGGGGGAGGAAGAATGCCGGGTTTCAGATAAGAGTAAAATTGCTTATAACTCCGTTTCTGCTTATGTTTTTTTGAGAAAAACCACTGCCAATGTTATTGGATGCACAGCAAGAATTCATATAAGATAAATTCCCATTATGAATTTTATGATGGTTTGCTAGTTAAATGCTTAAATCTGTTCATCTGTTGAAACGTACTAAAGAATGTGAACTGTGAATTATGTTACCCTGTTTTCACGATCACTCACTTCATCTATTTTGCTCAACAGATCTGCTGCATACGCTATCATCAACTCCTAGACACCTTAACTTTATTGAGCACACCAGTGACATTGGCTGGAAAGAGTAAGTTGCTAATCCTTTCATCCTTTGTTATATTGAGTGATTTTCTTTATTTCCTTCAAAAGTAACGTGCAATTTTGGGAAATATTAAAGATACCTATTCTTTTCAAGTAAGACTTTGCTGTTTCCTTTTTTCAATAGAGATCAGAGGGCCAAGCCTGTTATAATTGATCCAGCACTTTATAGTGTCAATAAATCTGATTTATTTTGGGTGACAGAGAAAAGAAGTGTTCCCACAGCATATAAGCTGTTTACAGGTATTGTATCTGATGACTTATCTTACTTAAATCTTTATTTTGTTATTTTTCTCATTCCGCGTTTATTAGTTTGCTTTTTCACATTTGTAGAATGTTTCAGTACTATGAGACATGCTGCCGTAGAATAAATTGATGATTTTACGGAAACCAAAATAGGAAACAATTGAAAATGAAAGTCAAACAGTGATGATGGAAATAGAGAGAGGGGGAGGTAGAGCCTTTGGTTTTGAGTATGATTACCCGGAACTACTGTGACACCTTTTCACCTTTCTCCATTCTTCCACTTTTCTCTTATTGGCCACAGTTTTCGCACCCCTCTTGAACTCAAATATCTCATAGATGTACTACTTATTGCCATTGGTATTCCTAATATAGATGTGGCAATTATCATGAGCTGTGTGTCTCTTACCTGTAAATTTTTTTCACTCATACGAGAGGTCTAATTGCATGCGCTTATTCTGGTGTCCTTTCCCCTATTTTATGTTGACAATTGCTAACATGTACCGTAAGGACATTGATAAATGGAAGAACAGAAGTAAGTAACTGTTCATTTTATTGAAAATACAAAAATATTTAATACTTACTTTTAAAGTAGTGAACAGCATTTACTGAAGTGTATTAAATGCACCTTAACCAATGTCATTAGGTCCTTTGTTAGCTAGCATGACCTTTTAAGTTTGTTTCAAAATGAAGCCATTTGCAGTTAAACATCCCCACAATATCACCTAGTTTACTTATGACATACCACACTTTATCATCTCAAGTTTTTAAAATAGTTTTCCATAAGTTGAAAGACCTAGTAGTAGTATCCAACTCTATGCTTTCTGAGTTTTGTCATGCTACTTGATTTTGCTCAGGTTCTGCTTGGATGATGCTCTCTCGCCAATTTGTTGAATACCTGTTATGGGGATGGGATAACTTGCCTAGAGTAGTGTTGATGTATTATGCCAACTTTCTATCCTCTCCTGAAGGGTATTTTCACACAGTCATCTGCAATGCTGATGAGTTCCGGAACACTACTGTAAATCATGACCTCCACTTCATATCATGGGATAACCCTCCAAAACAACATCCACACTTCCTTACAATTAATAACTACGAGGAAATGGTGGAGAGCAACGCTCCATTTGCTCGGAAATTTGGAAGGAATGAGCAACTCTTGGATAAGATTGATACTGAACTCCTGGGACGAAATGAACATGGTTATGTGCCTGGCAAGTGGTTTGACCGGACAAATTCAAACACCACCAAACCATATTCTGCCATAAAAAATATCACTGAACTTAAGCCTGGCCCTGGAGCAGAAAGGCTCAAACGTCTTATCAACGGTTTATTGTCATCAGAAGATTTTCACACGAAGCAATGTTCTTGACTCCCAGTTTTAAACACCTTGCTATGCTCATTGCTGTTTTTCCATCCCTCAGCGGCAACAGGCAAACCATTATGATGTCCAGTTGACTCCCGAGGATGTTCTGAGACAAACACGAAATATGAGAAGATAGATCAGAAAACGGAAGGGACCATTTCTTCAATAGCACGTCTTACCTTCAATTTCTATTTTCACACAAATTCTAACGTGACCACACATTTGTAGGTAATACGTATCCATTGATTTGATTCACATGATTTATTGAATTTCATGGATGGCAATGACGAGTCATCATCTATGCAATTGTTGTGCTCTGCAGAATGTCTTTATAGTAAATAAGAGATTCATTTATGTAGCATGGGCAGAATGCTTGCCACTGTTAGGTTGGTAGTGGCACAAACCCGTGAAAAGTACTATCCTAACGAATCTTTTTACAAGAACACGCTCAAGTAGCTGCCACTTGCTCTGTTTTTTTTCCTTCTCTCTCCCTTCTCTTGAGTTATTACCTCATGAATTGATGAACTATTAGATCCATTAGTTTCCTCTAAATTCACCTTGTTGATAAAAATAGTTCCTTGTACACTTTTTTTGTGTCTGTGATGGGAGGGAATGGATCCCCTGCATGGAACTCAACCAGTTCAAAAATACTAAGAAAGGCAAAGACTACATTATTTTGTTGGGAATCAAACATTTTCTTTGCACGAACTTGTATTAATTAAAATTAGACTCTTCTTTGTAACAGTTGGGAAAGGAAATAAAATAATCTTGACCTGACAATAGATCGAAAGAGTAACGCACAAAAAGAGTACATAATAAGCCTTAGAACAGTTTTCTTATTTTTCCGTTATAGGTAAACATGATGAGAAAGGTATTATTGTGAAATCGAAAAATAAAAATTATTCTAAACCAGTATATGACTGTCATGAAAATTAAGTTTTAAGACTTCATACAAACTATTCAAATCTCCATTGGGCTGAATATATTAAATTCCAAGTTTTAGTTAGCATCAAAATATTATTTACTATCATTGTTAACAATTTTTTAGCAAAGTAATAAAGTACCAACATAGATAATTACATTTGAAGTTAAATATCGCTAAGAATAACTTTTATATGCTTTAAACTTAGAGTAAGTTTTTCTTCTACTTAAATTTATAAATATTTGTTTGGTATAATTACTCGTATAGTACCCAGTTTGGGGCTAGTGTGTCAAATAGGTACCCGGTTTTAAAAAAGTGTCAATTGCATCCCAATTTTTGAAAATTGTTTCAATTAGGTCCTTTCAGACAGAGTTGACTAATGCCGTTAGTCAACGTGCCACATGTCAATATGTGTTTTTTTTTTAATTTTTTTTTAATTTTTTTTAATTTTTTTTAAATTAAAAATGCCACGTGTCAAGTCCCTGTGTGTGACACGAGACATTGTTAGTGCCACGTGGCATTGTAATGCCACGTGTCCGTGTCACTATCAGATGTCATTGTGTTGATTTCGATTTAGTCCCCATATGTCTTTTTGTTTCAATTTAGTACCTAAGTATGTGTATCTGATTCAATTTTGTCCAATTTTTTTTTAATAATTAAAATATTTTTGTAATCCATTTTTTATAAAATTAAAAATAATTAAATATAAATATTTTTACAAAATCAAGTACTAATATAATGTTTCTCTCCATTTCAGATCAAATTTATTATTTGTATAAATGTTATACTAATATTTTTTATTAAAAATGACTTTTTAACATATTACTTTATTAATTACTTTTTTATTAAGTACTCATGTTTTGTTAATTTTTATTTTTTTTTCAAAAAGAACAATATTGTCTCTTACTAATTTTAAATCAAAATTTCTATTGGTATGAATGTTATACTATTTTTTTTTTATTAAAAATGATTAATAAAATGACTTTTACCACTAAATTTTAATATAAATATCAAATACTTAATTTTTGTAAAACTTTTATACTTAATTACTTTTAATTTTATAAAAAATATTAGGTCAAAATTGAATCAAATACACATAAGTAGGTACTAAATTGAAACGAAAAAACATAAATGGGGACCAAATCGAAATCAACACAATGACATCTGATAGTGATACTGACACGTGGCATTGCAATGCCACGTGACACTGACAATGCCATGTGTCACACACAGGAACTTGACACGTGACATTTCTAATTTTTTTTTAAAAATTAAAAAGTTAAAAAAAATTAACTTTTTTTTTTAAATAAAAAAAAACCACAGATTGACACGTGGCACGTTGACTAACGACGTTAGTCAACTCTGTCTGAAAGGGACCTAATTGAAGCAATCTTCAAAAGTTGGGATGCAATTGACACTTTTTTAAAACTGGGTACCTATTTGACACACTAACCCCAAACTGGGTACTATACGAGTAATTAAACCTATTTGTTTTAATTGGTATGTGCCAAACACCCTTTTAAAAAATCCTAATAAGAATAGAAAAATGTTGATCAATGCGGGCTTTTTTTATTTCAAGGTCTGTTTGACTACAAAATTGTAAAATAGGGTTTGTTGATTTTTTTTTTTTCATAATTGGGTCAAGTTGTTACGGGGGAGGACCACATTAAGGGTGAAGTTGTCCTCCACCCGACCAGTTTCGTCTTTTTTTTTAAAGCAATGTTGTCGTTGGAGACGACGACTTATGTTTCAATTGAAAAAATGAAGTTGTTATCTGACATGACGAATTCACTTTTAACTTTTTTTTTTTAATTTTCAGTTTTCATTATTTTTTTTCTTTCAAATTTTTCACTTTTCGTTATTATTATTTTTTTTCAAATATTTCATATTTCATTATTTTTCCTATTTTTTTTCAAATTTATTAGTTTTCATTATTTTTCCTTTTATTATGTCATTTTTATTATGTAATTTTTATTATGTTATT